>UMGS01020670.1_pt1 | contig 37251 bp, 36 predicted proteins | sample 1965341 | NCBI WGS metagenome assembly UMGS01 (sample SAMEA4836079, study PRJEB28245) | human gut metagenome | biome: gut microbiome; material: fecal sample | place: Denmark | collected 2008 | reverse complement strand
ATAGCTCAATTGGTAGAGTAGTGGTCTCCAAAACCATTGGTTGAGGGTTCAAGTCCTTCTGCCCCTGCCAGACTAAATCTTAAGAATTCCGTAAGGAATTCTTTTTTTATATTCAAATGAAAGATTTCGATGAATAAAATCTCTTTACAAGATAAAAAATATTTGATATATTAATACTCATAAAACCGATTGTTTTAGTCGGAAATAAAAAGTGATAACAGGAGAGATGGTTTGTGAAGTTATCAACGAAAGGGCGCTATGGTGTAGCTGCAATGTATGAGCTTGCTCTGCATTATGGTGAAGGTCCAATTTCATTGAAAAGTATTGCGCAAAAGCAAGGAATTTCTGAGCATTATTTAGAACAATTGATTTGTACTTTGCGCAACTCTGGTTATGTAACGAGTATTCGTGGTGCTCAGGGTGGATATATTTTAGCAAAAGATCCTAAAGGTATTACCGTTGGTGATATTATCATTGCAATGGAGGGTCCGATTGCTCTTGTTGATTGTTTGCTTACAGATGCAGAAGATAATCGTTATTGTAAAAAGGCTGGAGCTTGTGTTACACGTGGTGTATGGGCAAAGGTTTGCGATAGCATTAATGAAGTTTTGAATTCCATCACATTAGCGGATTTATGCCGTGAAGAAAAGAAATAAGGAGATGGCTCTAATGAGAAAAATTTATTTTGACCATGCAGCAACGACTCCAACGGATGAAAGTGTTGCTAAGGCAATGATTGAATATATGACAACGAAGTTTGGAAACCCTTCTAGTGTTCATGCCTTTGGGCGTGAAGTACGCAAAGAGGTAACTGAAGCGCGTGAAGCAGTTGCTGATTTAATTGGTGCAGCAAATAGTAATGAAATATTTTTTACAAGTGGTGGAAGTGAAAGTGATAACTTTGCTTTAAAAGGAATTGCATTTGCAAACCAAAGACGCGGGAATCATATTATTACTTCGCAAATCGAACATCATGCGGTTTTGCATACTTGCCAATGGTTAGAAAAACATGGATTTGAAGTTACCTATTTACCAGTGGATGAATACGGCATGGTTCGTTTAGAAGATGTAAAGGCAGCAATTACCGAAAAGACGATTTTAATTAGCATAATGTTTGCCAATAATGAGGTTGGTACGATTGAACCAATCAAAGAAATTGGTGCGATTGCAAAAGAAAAAGGGATTTATTTTCATACGGATGCGGTACAAGCTGTGGCAAATGTACCAATTCATGTACAGGAGATGAATATTGATTTATTATCTTTGTCTGGACATAAATTTTATGGGCCGAAAGGAATCGGTGCACTTTATATTAGACGTGGCGTGAAAATCGAAGCGGTTCAAATGGGTGGAGCGCAAGAGCGAAACTTACGTGCCGGAACAGAAAATGTGCCAGCGATTGTTGGCTTAGGAATTGCGGCGCGTAATGCAAAACGCGATTTAGAAGAAAAAGCGGCGCGGTTAGCAAGCTTGCGTGATAAATTGATTCAGGGAATTCAAGAAAAAATTACAAATGTAAAATTAAATGGACATCCAACAAAACGCTTGCCGGGTAACGTGAACTTAAGTTTTCGTTTTATCGAGGGTGAGGCATTGCTATTGAATTTGGATATGAAGGGGATAGCAGCTTCAAGTGGGTCTGCTTGCACATCGGGGTCGTTAGATCCATCCCATGTTTTATTAGCACTAGGGCTGACTCATGAAACAGCGCATGGCTCACTTCGTATAACTTTAGGGAAAATGAATACGGAAGAAGATATTGACTACACTTTGGAGGTTTTACCTGAAATTGTGAATAGACTTCGTAGTATGTCGATGCTTTGTGAAGAAAACTCTGAAGGCTTAATGAAAAAATAAAAAAGATTAGAAGAGGTGTTAGTTATGGCAGAAGGTGTATACACAGAAAAAGTGATGGATCATTTTGCAAATCCTCGTAATGTAGGGGAAATTAAAGATGCTGATGGTGTAGGCGAGGTTGGCAATGCAAAATGTGGCGATATTATGCGTATTTATTTAAAGGTAGAAGATAATATTATTAAGGATGTTAAATTTAAAACTTTTGGATGTGGAGCAGCGATTGCAACAAGTAGTATGGTTACTGAGATGGTAATGGGGAAAACTTTAGAAGATGCTTTAACCGTGACAAATCAAGCAGTAGCAGAAGCTTTGGGAGGACTTCCTCCGGTAAAAATGCATTGCTCAAACTTAGCTGCAGATGCAATGCATAAAGCGATACAGGATTATATGAAGAAACACGCGAAAGCGGAGTAAGAAAGGTGATTCATTAATATGTGTGCTAAACCCAAAGTGGTTGTAGCCATGAGCGGAGGGGTAGATAGTTCTTTAACTGCTGCCCTTCTTGCACATGAGGGCTACGAGGTAATCGGTGTTACGATGCGTCTCAGTGATGATAGTCGTGATTTTGATATAGATGCTGATCGAGGCTGTTGTTCTTTATCAGCGGTTGATGATGCAAGAAGAGTTGCAGATACAATTGGAATTCCTCATTATGTAATGAACTTTCGTGATATGTTTCAAGAAAAAGTGGTAGATTATTTTATTTCTGAATATGCAAAAGGAAAAACACCTAATCCATGTATTGCTTGTAACCGCTATGTTAAATTTGAAGGGCTGCTTAAGCGATCGCTTGAATTAGGGGCAGAATTTGTAGCTACTGGGCATTATGCGAGGATTGAACGAGATGAAAATACAGGACGATATGTGTTACGTAAAGGGATTGATGTGACGAAAGACCAATCTTACGCACTTTATCACTTAAATCAAAAAACATTGCATCATTTTATGATGCCGCTTGGTAAGTATACAAAAATAGAGACACGGAAAATGGCGGCCGAGTTTAATTTACCGGTAGCCAATAAACCTGATAGTCAAGAAATTTGTTTTGTACCGAATGATGATTATAAAGCTTATTTGGAGGATAAAGCGCCGAAAGTATTAAAGGCTGGCGATATTGTTGATATTGAGGGCAACGTATTAGGACGACATAAAGGTGTTCCATTATATACGATTGGGCAAAGAAAAGGATTGGGAATTGCGGCGTCTAATCCATTGTATGTCATCGGCTTAGATATGCAAAAAAATCGGGTGATTGTTGGTAGTAACACAGAGGTATTTGCTGATGAATTAATTGCAACCGATTTAAATTTGATTACGGTAGATGAGATTACAGAGCCTCTTAGCGTTGCGGCAAAAGTAAGATATGGAGCTAAGGAAGGCGAGGCTGTGATTACGCCGATAAATAAAGATATTATTCGTGTGAAGTTTGCTGAAAAACAGCGTGCGATAACTCCAGGCCAATCTGTTGTTTTTTATGATGGGGAAAATGTGGTTGGCGGTGCGACAATTATTAAATCCGTAGTGCCTAAAAGCTAGTTATTGATTCTTGTAAGGATCTTTTTAGATAGGACAGCAATGGTTTAACGCTTTATCTTTGTTTAAACGAGATAAAAAATTTTATTTACTTATCAATAAAATTCGTTTATATTGGTAATAATATTAGTACGGTTGTATTGACAAGCGAAAATTCTTTACATATTTTTGTAAAGGCGTGAGGTGAGAATGGTGCTTGTTTGTCCTGTTTGTGGCGAACGTGGCATAGGTAAGGTTGGTATTGGTCAATATTATTGTAAGGACTGTTGTATAGAGTTTGAATGTAAAAATGATACAATAAAGATATACAATGTTCAAGATGACGGTACGTTAATTGCTATACCAGAGGATTCCACACTAAAAGATAATGTAGAGGTTGCTCAATAAAACATAAAGAATATATCTTTTAGATATATTCTTTATGTTTTATTGTATATTTATTGCGCTTTATAGAAAAACTACAGGAAGAAGAATTGCAAAACTCATAAGGGAGGCAATAAATATTATGCAGGGGAAATTTTTGCAAGGTGTATTTTGGGGCGGTATTATGGGGGCTGTAGTTGCAATAAATTGGGATAAACTAGCGCAGAAATGTCCAATGATGAATGAATTGAAAAAATTTGTAGGAGATGAACAATCAGATTGTCATTGTTCTTCACATAATCATGAGCATAAGCCGAGAAATAAATCACGCAAGTATATTCAAGCACGTAGCCATCGAATTTTAAAAGATTTGTAAGAAAAAATATCAGCTGACAAATGTTGGCTGATATTTTTCTTATTATTTTATAAATATTTTAGCTTTGTGCTACCTTTTTTATGTTTTTTTATGGTATTATATAAAAATACGGTTTATTATGTCTAGGTTATGCTAAGTAGGTTAAGCGTTGACTTTATTGAATAAATTTCGTATAATATTTTGGATAATTCCCTAAACAGTAGTGGAGGTAGATTGTTTTGAAATTTATGAGTGGAAGGGAACTGCGCGAGAAATATTTGCAGTTTTTTGCTAGTAAGGAACATTTAAGATTACCAAGTGCATCGTTAATACCAGAAAACGATCCCACTTTATTAATGATAGGTGCAGGAATGGCACCATTTAAACCTTTTTTTACTGGAAAAATGAAGCCCCCTCATACGCGAATTACGACAAGTCAAAAATGCGTAAGAACGGGTGATATAGAAAACGTTGGGCGTACAGCTAGACATCAAACTTTCTTCGAAATGTTAGGAAACTTTTCTTTTGGCGACTATTTTAAACGTGAAGCAATTCATTGGGCGTGGGAGTTTTTAACTGAGCATTTAGAAATGCCGAAAGATAAATTATGGGTAACGATTTATCCAGATGATGCAGAAGCGTATAAAATTTGGGCCGAAGAAATTGGCGTAAACCCTGAACATATTGTAAAGCTAGAAGATAATTTTTGGGAGATCGGGCCAGGCCCATGTGGTCCATGTTCAGAAATCTATATAGATTTAGGTGAAGAACGTGGTTGCGGAAGTCCAGATTGTGCAGTAGGATGCGATTGTGACCGTTTCTTAGAGATTTGGAATCTTGTCTTTACTCAATTTGATAGGGATGAAGAAGGAAATTACTCTCCACTTGAAAAGAAAAATATTGATACAGGTGCGGGATTAGAGCGTCTTGCATCAGTATTACAAAATAAACGATCTAATTTTGAAACGGACTTACTTTTCCCAATTATTGAGTATGCAAGTAATATATCTAATGTTGCATATGGGACAAATGAAAAAAATGATATTTCACTTAAAGTTATTGCCGACCATGCAAGAAGCATGACAATTATGATTTTAGATGGTATTTTGCCTTCTAATGAAGGTCGTGGCTATGTACTTAGAAGAATTATTCGCAGAGCGATTCGCCATGGTCGTTTATTGGGAATTGAAAGTGCATTTCTAACTGGTGCTGTAGATGCAGTTGTTGAAATTTTTGATGAAGTTTTTCCAGAATTATTAGAAAAACAAGATTATATTAAAAAGGTAATTAGTTTAGAAGAAGAACGTTTCCATACAACTTTAGTACAAGGTATAGAATTGTTAAATCATCATATCGATGAATTAAAACAAGCAGATAAAGTAGTACTTAGTGGGGAAGCTGCATTTAAGTTATATGATACGTTTGGTTTTCCTTGGGAGCTAACTGCTGAAATTCTTGAAGAGAATGGTCTTTCTTTAGATAAAGAAGCTTTTGATAAAGCCATGACGCAGCAAAGAGAACGTGCACGTGCAGCACGCCAAGAAAATCAACGTATTTCTATTCCGGATTTAAGTGGGCTTGATACAGAAAAACTTACTTTTGATATGGGAGCTCAATCGGCACAGGTTATTTGTATTTGGAAAGATGGAGAAATGGTTGATAATGCAAATGATGGGGAAGAGGCTGGAATTATCCTTGATGTTACACCTTTCTATGCAGAGGGTGGCGGACAGGTTGGAGACAGCGGTGTATTTGAGACGGAATTAGGCAAGGTTGAAGTTGCAGCAGCGAAAAAATTACCGAATGGTACGATTTATCATATTGGATATGTTGTAGAGGGGACCATTAAGGTTGGTGATATAGTAACAATTGCTATTGATTTGTCAGCGAAAAAAGCTACGGCGCGCAATCATACGGCAACACATTTATTGCAAGCTGCATTAAAGCGTGTGCTTGGTGCGCATGTAAATCAAGCGGGGTCATCTGTTAGTCCAGAACGTTTACGTTTCGACTTTTCACATTTTGAGCCAGTTACAGCAGAGCAGATGCAAGAAGTTGAGAAAATTGTAAATAATGTGATTTTTTCAGCTACCGATGTTGAAATCTTTGAAACTTCACAAGATGAAGCAAAAGCTATGGGGGCTATGGCTTTATTTGGGGAGAAATATGGAGACAGAGTTCGCGTTGTATCTGTTGGTGATTATAGTAAAGAGTTGTGCGGTGGAACTCATGTTGATAATGTAGCAATGATTGGTACATTTAAAATTATTAGCGAAGCTGGAGTAGCATCAGGAGTGCGGCGTATTGAAGCGATTACTGGTGAGGCAGCATTAGAATACTTTAATGGAAAATTGGCTACATTAAATACAGTTTCTGATATGTTAAGAACTCGTCCAGAAGAAATTGTTGCGCGCTTGGATGCAGTTTTAGCTAATGTAAAAGAGCTAGAGCATAGCTTAAACGAATTGAGTGCGATGAAAGCGAAAGCAGAAGCACAAAAACTACTGTTAGCGGTACAAGACTTTAGCGGAGTTCCAGCAATTATCGGTAAAGCTCAAGTTGCTGATATGGATGAATTAAGAAATTTAGCTGATCTTACTTGCGATAAATTAAATGGTGGTTTAGTTGTTCTTGCAGCTGTTGGCGACGAAAAAGTAAACTTTGTCGTCAAAGTTAGCAAAGAAGCAGTTAAAAAAGGAATTCATGCAGGGAATATTGTGAAAGCGACAGCCAAAGTTGCTGGTGGTGGCGGTGGTGGTCGTCCGGATATGGCGCAAGCCGGTGGTAAAATGCCAGAAAAAACGGGCGAAGCTTTCGATATGGCAGTTGCAACTATTAAGGAGCAACTTGGTATTTAATGAAAATAAATAGGGCAGATAAATATCTGTCCTATTTTTATATTTTGAAGGGAAATAGTAGGTCAAGCACGAATATATATGTAATATAAGTCGATACTATTGGAGAGGGTGATGCTAGATGGCAAATATGGAAGAAACAATGATGTTTAGAGTAGGAACAGAAGATGCTCCGAAGGCGTCTGTTGTGATTGAAGAAGCATGCCAAGCTATGCGGGAAAAGGGATATAATCCAATTAATCAATTAGTTGGATATTTACTCTCTGGAGATCCTACCTACATTACGAGTTATAATAATGCCAGAAGTAAGATCAGAAAGATAGAACGTGATGAACTTTTAGAAGAGTTTATACGATCTTATATTGAGAAATAGGATTTGTAAGGAGAAAAAATGCGAATATTAGGACTCGATGTAGGGGATAAAACGATCGGCATAGCCGTAAGTGATGCCTTGATGATTACTGCACAAGGAGTGGAGACTATACGTCGAACTTCTTTAGAGCGAGATTTGAAAAGATTACAAGAATTAATGGCAGAATATGAAACAAATCAATTACTTATTGGAATGCCAAAAAATATGAATGGAACAATTGGTCCACGAGCTGAAATTGTAAAGGCATTTGCTGAATTAATTGTTGACAAAATTGAAGGAACAAAAATTATTTTTTGGGATGAAAGACTTTCGACAGTAGCAGCAACGAAGTCTTTGATTGCTGCAGATGTCAGCAGAGCAAAAAGACGCAAGGTGATAGACAAAATGGCAGCTGTCTTTATATTACAGGGATATTTAGATAGTAGAGGGTGAATCTTTCTTGACAGCTAAACTTTTCTAGTATACTATGAAGGGGCAAAGTTTGTTAAGAATATAAGAAAATAATTTAATGAGGTGAATTAAATGGCTGATAAAGAAAAAGAAGTTATTGATGAACAAGATGAATTAGTTGTTGTCATGACAGATGAAGAGGGAAATGAATTTTACTATCGTGAAGAACTTATCATTCCTGTTGGCGATAAAAAATTTGCACTTTTAGTTGGTATTAATGAAGATGAAGAGCATGACTGCGGATGTGATTGTGGTTGTGACGATGAAGATGTTTTCATCGCTAGAATTGATTTGGACGAAAATGGTGAAGAAGTTTATGTAGATCCTACAGATGAAGAATTTGAAGAAGTACAAAAAGCCTATGACGAATTAATGGCTGAGGAAGAAGAATAACAATAACATAAGAGTGAGATGTTCTAATCTGTTTAGATTCTTTTTAAGTATTGTAGTTTGAGACGATTATGATACTGAATTTAAATTAAATAAGGTTTAATTACATTTTAAATCGGGGATTTTTCCCCGATTTTTTTATGTGATTATCTTTAAAATAATGTTTTTTTTTGTTATAATCAATAAGATATAATGTTGGATTTTGTATCATTTTTATAATGTAAGACTTAACTCTAATTATAGAAAAAGGAATTTGTGAAGTGATGCAGTGAAATCTTTGATTTTGTATGAGTCGCTTACTTTTGTTAGATGAATAGTAATCATCGAATAAATTAAAGATTTTCTGTAAGATAGTGAATTCATAAAATGAAAGTAGAGATGATTTACATAGAGTCAATATCAATTATTTTATTAAGCATATAGGATTGAATATTAGTGTTACTAAAGAAGATTTATAAAATGTAATTAATTTAATTGGAATTCATTTGGGGGTGAAGGGATGCTAGAGATAAGGAAAAATGAACAACAAATATCCACATGGATTATTTTAACTGTTTTTTTAGCATTTTCTTTTTTTATGTTTACCTACGGTTTTATGCATCAGACGCATGTAAAGCATCATGGAGATGTTTATATTACAGTAAAATCTGGGATGTCTGCAGATGATGTAGCAAATTTACTTTATGAACGAAATGTGATTGATAGTGTGATTGGATTTAAAATCATTGCAAAAATGAATGCTTTAGATAGTGAATTAAAAGCTGGTGAATATGCTTTTTCAAAAGATATGTCATACAGTACAATCGTTGATATACTTGTCAAAGGAGAAATCTCTGCTAATGAAATTAGAGTTACGGTTCCAGAAGGATATAATATCAATCAAATTGGTAAGATATTAGAAGAAAAAGGGATAACAACACAAAAAGATTTTGAAAAAGCCGCAAAAGATTTTGCTCCATATGAATATATTTCTTTAGATTCTCAAGCGCAGTATCGTGTAGAAGGGTTTTTGTTCCCTGATACCTATCAGTTTTCACGTAAACAGTCATCAAAAGAAATTCTTGGCATTATGACAAAGGAATTTAATGATAAATTGACGGAAGAGATGAGAGAGCGCGCAAATCAAATGGGACTTTCTATTCGAGAGCTTGTTATTTTGGCTTCTTTAGTCGAAAAAGAGGCGCAAGTGGATGAAGATAGACCAATTATTGCGCAAGTGTTCATGAATCGTTTAAAAGAGCATATGCCTTTGCAATCATGTGCGACAATTCAGTATATTCTAGGTTTTCCTAAGCCGGAATTATCATTACAAGATACAAAAATAGAATCTCCATATAACACGTATCAAAATATGGGGTTGCCGCCGGGCCCGATTGCAAACCCAGGAGTAGAATCAATCAAGGCAGTTTTATATTCAACACCAACGGATTATTTATATTTTGTTGCTGATAAGAATGGAAAGCACCATTTTAGCAAAACATATGAAGAACATCTTCTAGCGATAGATAGGATAGGATAAAAATGGATTTGTTATTAAAAAAAATGGAAGAGTATGCGAAGAAATATAGAGTTCCGATTATTAATGAAAATGGTAAAAGAGTATTAGTCTCAGTTATTGATGAAAAAAAACCTAAAAAAGTATTAGAAATAGGAACTGCTATTGGGTATTCTGCATTATTAATTGCGCAGCATAGTGATCCAGAGATAAAGATTCTTTCTTTAGAATTAGATGAACAACGTGCTGAAGTTGCGAGTAGCTTTCTTTCGGAGTCGTCATATGAGGATAAAATTGAAATTCGGCAAGGGGATGCAGCGCAAATACTTAATACATTAACTGATTTTTATGATGTTATTTTTATTGATGCAGCGAAAGGTCAGTATCCATACTATTTTAAACAAGCTTTATCATTACTTGCTAAAGATGGCGTTATTATAGCAGATAATGTTTTATTTAGAGGCTATGTCGAAAGCAGTGAGAAGCCACCAAGACGTTATAAAACAATTGTGAATCGATTACGAGAATATATAAAAATGGCTACAGAACATCCTGAGTTTGAGACAAAAATTCATCATGATGGAGATGGGTTAGCTGTTTCTTATCATAGGGGGAAAAATAGTGAAGAAACCTGAGTTATTAGCTCCGGCAGGAAATTTAGAAAAATTGAAAATGGCATTAATTTATGGCGCAGATGCGGTTTTTTTAGGCGGAAAGGCTTTTGGACTACGTGCATTTGGTGGAAACTTTACAGAAGAGGAATTAAAGGAAGGCGTGGAGTTTGCTCATGAAATGGGCAAAAAAGTATATGTGACAGTAAATATATATGCGCATAATAGTGATTTGGGGAAATTACCAGAATACTTAAAATACCTTGAGTCTATTCGGGTAGATGCTATTTTAGTTGCAGATTTGGGAGTGTTTCGAATCGCGAAGCAAGTTGCGCCTAATCTGCAAATTCATATTAGCACTCAAGCGAATAATACGAATTGGGCTTCTGTTCAAGTTTGGAAAGATATGGGCGCTTCTCGAGTGGTATTAGCACGAGAGTTATCGATAAATGAGATTGCTGAAATTCGAGAAAAATGTGATGTTGAATTAGAAATGTTTGTACATGGTGCAATGTGTATTTCTTATTCAGGGCGTTGCCTAATGAGTAATTATTTTACAGGAAGAGATGCAAATCGTGGGAGTTGTGCGCAATCTTGCCGCTGGAAGTATAGTTTAGTGGAAGAAAAGCGCCCGGGTGAATTTATCCCTGTATTTGAGGATGAACGTGGTACGTATATTTTTAATTCAAAAGATATGTGCTTGCTACCATATATTGATCAGGTGATAAAAAGTGGTGTTGATAGTTTAAAAATTGAAGGTCGGATGAAAAGTGTTCATTATGCATCTAGTGTTGTGAAAGCTTATCGCCTGGCGATTGATAGTTATTTTGCAGATCCAGATGCATTTGAGATTAAAGATGAATGGTTAGATGAATTGCAAAAGGTTTCTCATCGTGAATATACAACTGGATTTTATTTTCATAGGCCGACAGAAAAAGATCAGATTTATGGTTCGTCCTCTTATATACAGACAAGCGATTTTATTGGACTTGTTCTTAGCTATGATGAACCTACAGGGTTTGCAATTGTTGAGCAACGTAACAACATGAAAATCGGTCAGGAGATTGAAGTTATTCAACCTAAGGGGGAGACTTTTAAACAAAATATTGATATAATGTTAAATGATGAAGATGTGGCAATCGAAGTAGCGCCACATGCACAACAGATAATAAAAATAAAAATGAATGAACCGGTAGAGCCATATGCAATGTTAAGGCGTAAGGAGAATTATGAAAGAGCTAGTCAAAATAAAGATAGATCCTAAATATATTAACTTTTTCAATAGAATAATGGAAGGCTATGAATATTTAGGAACAGTTAGTACGATTAATAATAAAGAGGGAATTGTAATCGTTAGAGCAACACCTGATACTTTTAAGGAAGTAGAAGAGGTAATCGCGAATTTACCATTTCATTATTCTTTAATAGAAGAATAATGAAGGGGGAAAAACTTTTTCAATGTAGATTCCGCAATCCAATCTCTAAGAATTCATTTCTTTTGCTTGAGAAGCAAGAAGAGACATTGTGAATTATTGTATAATTTTTATAAGAACTTTATTATAGCTTTAGTAAAATCAAGGCATACTATTTATGGAGGTGAATGGTATGCCTTTTCCTTTTGCGCGCATTTATCATTTATTCCTTTTGCTTTCAGCTATAGGAATTATTTTATTGGCTCGATTATTTTACTTGCAAATTTTCATTAGTGATGATTTAGCAGCTTTGGGGTTATTGGGACGGGTGCAAGAAGTAAAAATGGTATCATTACGAGGTGATATTTTAGCTCGTAATGGAGAGAAACTAACCAATTCTATAGAGCAATATAATCTTACGATATTTCCTGGAAAATATTATCAAAAGGAAGGGCAAGTTGAAGAACTATCTAAAATATTAAGCAGAGACAGTGAAGAATTAAAAAGAGAAATTAAATCCATTGTAAAACCAAAGGTAATTGCAGAAAACTTATCTGAAGATATAATAAAAAAAATTAATCAATTAGGTTTAGATGGATTTATAATTAGTAAAGCTAAAGTTCGATATGGAGAAAACATTGCAAATCATATAGTTGGATATATTAACAAAAGTGATAATAAAGGCGTAAGTGGAATTGAATATTTATATGATGACATTTTAAAAGTTGCAGATGAAGAGTACGTAGCGGCCTTAATAGATGCAAGAAGTGAACTTATCCCTGGATTAAGCTATAAAAAATTGCATTTGCCGGAGCCATATGGGAATAATGATGTTAGATTGACGATTGATTATGGGATACAAAAAAAGGTAGAAGAGATATTAGATGAAAATAAAGTGCATAAAGCCGCAGTTGTAGTTATGAATCCTAAAACAGGTGAAATTTTATCCATGGTATCTAGACCCAATTTTATGCCTGGAAAAATTGAAGATTACTTCTCTGCGGAAGATTCCCCATTATTAAATCGTGCAGTTAGTAGTTATCAGCCGGGGTCTGTATTTAAATTAGTTGTAGCTGCAGCCGCATTGGAAAAAGATATTGTAAAACCTAAGGAAGTTTTTAATGATGATGGCTTTATTGACGTAGATGGAATTATTTTTCGTGGTTGGGATGAAAAAAGTGGAAAAAGAAAGCTTACATTTGAAGAGGCTATTGCATACTCGAGTAATCCAGTACTTATTCAAGTTGGGCTGAAGCTAGGATTTGAAAATTTAAAATTATTTGCACAGAAGTTTGGTTTCGGAAATCGGACGGATTTAAATTTCCCTAATGAGACTTTAGGAAATTTACCTACAAATGATCAATATCATCGAGGTGAACTTGCTAATTTTTCAATAGGACAAGGAAAGTGTGAAGTCACACCGTTACAGATGGCGTGTTTTACATCAGCAATAGCAAATGATGGAAGTATGCCTTCGCCTAAATTGGTGATCGAGATAAATAATCGTCATGGTGATTCTATAAAGATGATTAAAACAAAAGAAAGTAAAAAAATATTTTCGTCTAAAACTGCAAAAATATTAAAAGATATGATGCTTGGTGTTACGAGTTATGGTACTGGGCAAGCTGCATATGTTAAAGAAGGTGGATCGGCGGGAAAAACAGGATCTGCTGAAACTGGCAAGGTAAATGAAAAAGGGCAAAGTATCAATCATGCTTGGTTTGTTGGGTTTGCACCATTTGATGAACCTGAGTATACAGTCGTTGTTTTTGTCGAAGATGGAATGTCTGGTGGAAACATAGCAGCGCCACTTTTTCGTCAAATTATAGAGTCTATAGAAAAAGGCTGAGGTTACATAAAATAATGTAATCTCAGCCTTTGATTTATTTCCGTAATGTAGTTATAATAGATTGGAATTCTTGGTCATTTATTGGATGAAAAGCAGTTATTTCATCGACCATAATAAAGAGTTCCGGAAGGGTTAATATGTCATTTGTGTTTGTTTTAAATATTACGTCATGAGCAATTAAAATATTTGATAAACCTTGTTGATCTTGCGTTAATTTTTGCTTGCAAAGGATTATTCCTGAAGCTGTAAAAATCAGGTGCTTTTTTTCACCGGAGCTGGCGGCAGAAATTAATCCTTTGATTGCTTCTTCCTTACAAGCTAGTTTTTCAAATACATTTAATAAAGATGATTCCGCCATACTATATTCCTCCTTAGGTTATATTTAATATTTATTGTAGTCATTTTATAATAAAAATCAAGGTTTGAAAGTGGCAGAGCATGAGAAATAAGCACCCTTTATACAAATAACAATGTATAAAATGGTGCTTATTTCTTATAGAAAGCTTAAAGTTTTATACTGAATGACTGGTTATTTTGCATTATGAGTTTCAACATTCATAGCACCATTTTGATTCATAATCTGAATGGCTTGTTGAACTTTGTTTGCATCTGTTTTAATAACTGCTAATGTTTTGCCATAAGCAACTTCATTATTGTACTCTTCACTCTTATCACTAGGAATGCCCCAATCAATTAATCCGCCTGTGATTCCGCCACCAACAGCACCTGCGATTGTTGCAGCGATTGGACCCGCGGCTATGATTGGCCCAATGCCTGGAATTGTTAAGGCACCAGCGCTCAATAATAATCCGCCAATACCTCCAATAGCACCGCCTGCCATAGTTCCATCAGCAATAGAGTCATCACTGCCCATATTGTTTACAACATTATCATTGGTTTTTTCCTTGGAAATGATGTTGATTTCTTCAATGGTAAAGCCGCTTTGACGTAATTGGGCAGCGGATTCTCTAGCGGCATTTAAGCTAGAGAAAAGCCCAACAACAGCTTGAGGGATTCCGGATTGTTGATTCATCGTGTCTGTAATATTTGCTTGTTGATTATTGCTTGATGCCTGCGTAGTATTTTGTGCTTGATTTTGATTTGCAGTCGAGTTCACCTGATTTGTGTTGCTTTGTGCACTATTATATGATGTAGTAAGAGGAGAAGTTGTCCCTTGATTTTGAGCATTTGTTGAATTATTTTCCACTTTTTTGCCTCCTTTGATAAAAAAACATATGAAACACTTTTTATAGTTTATACAATGTTTGTCCATATATACATCAAATATATTTTGTAATGAATTGCATATACTAAGTATAATATAAATAATAAAAAGGTTTTTTTCGGTAAGTGTCAAATAAATAATGATTATATGATTAAAATAGGGATGGTGCTGAAATGAAGAAAGCCGAAACAATGATGGATGAAGTTATAGAATTAATTCGAAATGAAGAAAAAGTTAAAACGTTAAAAATTGAAAAAGATTATGAGGTTGAAGGTAGAACGGCATCATATCCCATTGATTTATACTGGGAGTTTGAGGGTGGAAATGGGATTGTATATAAAGTGATTATACAAACTAGGCAGATGGATAAATCCGTAGATAGAAATCGATTATTTCATTTTGCTAATATTTTGCAAGATATTTCTGGTCAAGTTATGGGAGTCATTTTCACGCAGCCTGTTTATGAAAAAATTGTAAAAGATGTTGCTAGAGATGTAGGGATTGTTCTTTATGAGATGACAGGAGTGAATGATAAACCAACATGGCAGCCGTTGATTGGCGAAGTTAAGATTGAATTTGATAAAGAGTGGGCAAAGGCGGAAAAAGAAAAACATGGGTTAGGGGATCAAATGATTTCTTATCATGGTGAACCCAAGGAATCCTTTTTATATAATGAATCCGGACTATGCGTTGACTCTATAGAAGGAATTTTTAATGATTATATAAAAAAGCAAGAGGCGAAAAATGATTTTTCCGAGGTGGCAGTCGAGCATAAATTTACAGAAAATATATATTTACAAACGGGACATCCGTTAATTCCAAAAGTTAAGGTCAATGCCGTTTCATTTAAACTGACTTTTGAAAATATTGCAAAAGTTGAAACCGGAGAGATTATCCAGAATATTTTCCATGCAGCATTAAAAGCGAGATTGAATTAAAGATTGACATTATTTATCTGATTGAGCTATAATATTAAAATAAAATTATATTGTAAAAGTAATGATGAGGACATGGTATCAATGTAATTGTTTTCAGAGAGAGATGTGAAAGCTGTGAGCATTTTATTCAATTGTTGATATTACTACCTTTGAACTGTAGGCTGAAATAGTAGTAAGCTAAGCCGGGGAATACCCCGTTATCTAAATGAAGGTGGATAGGTACTTTATTATCTATCAATCAGGGTGGAATCGCGAAGTATAATAACCTCGTCCCTTTATGGGGATGAGGTTTTTTTATTTTTAGGAGGTAGTTATTTTGATAAAATTAATGTTAAAAGATGGCGCTGTACGTGAAGTGAAAGAAGGCACAACTTTATTAGAATTTGCGCAAACTTTAAGCCGCAGTTTAGCGAAAAGCGTATTAGTGGCAAAAGTAGATGATGTTGTAGTTGGTTTAGATACAGAGTTAACGAAAGATGCAAAGGTCGAATTGTTAACTTTTGCTGATAGTGAAGGAAAACATGCGCTTAGACATAGTGCTTCACATATTTTGGCTCAAGCTGTACAACGTTTATATAAAAATGTGCAGCTTGCAATTGGTCCAGCAATTGAAAATGGATTTTATTACGATTTTGATGTTGAAAAACCATTTTCGCCAGAAGATTTAGAGAAGATTCAAAAGGAAATGGAAAAAATCATACAAGAAAATTTATCAATCGAGCGCAAGGAATTAAGTCGTAAAGATGCAATTAAAATGTTTGCAGATAAAGGTGAAACATATAAAGTAGAGCTTATTAATGATTTGCCAGAAGATGCTGTAATTTCTACGTATCAACAAGGTGAATTTGTTGATTTATGCGCTGGCCCGCATGTGCTTTCAACAGGAAAAGTGAAAGCTTTTAAATTGCAAAGTATTGCAGGTGCTTACTGGCGTGGCGATGAAAAACGTAAAATGTTACAACGTATTTACGGAACGGCTTTTGAAAAGAAAGCAGAGCTTGATGCATATTTGACCATGCTTGAAGAAGCTGCTAAACGTGATCATCGTAAATTAGGGCGTGAATTAGATCTATTTAGTTTACAAGAAGAAGGACCGGGCTTTCCGTTTTTTCATCCAAATGGAATGATTATTCGCAATGAATTAGAAAATTTCTGGCGCCAATTACATCGTGAGTATGGCTATAAAGAAATTAAAACTCCAATTATTTTAAATCGTAAATTATGGGAACAGTCAGGACATTGGGATCATTATAAAGAAAACATGTATTTTACGCAAATTGATGGTGAAGATTATGCGGTAAAACCAATGAATTGCCCAGGTGGAATTTTGGTATATCGTACACAACATCATAGTTATCGTGATTTGCCACTTCGTACGGCAGAGCTTGGGCTCGTACATCGTCATGAATTGTCTGGGGCATTACATGGATTAATGAGAGTGCGTAATTTTACGCAAGATGATGCACATATATTTATGTTGCCATCGCAAATTAAAGATGAAATTCAAAAAGTAATTGATTTATTTGATAAAGTATATAGTACGTTTGGATTATCTTATCATGCGGAATTAAGTACCCGTCCAGAAAATTCAATGGGTAGTGATGAAGTATGGGAAACTGCTACAAATGCTTTACGTGATGCATTAAATGAACGTGGTATGGAGTATATTGTTAACGAAGGTGATGGTGCATTTTATGGACCTAAAATTGACTTTCATTTAAAAGATTCCATTGGTCGTACATGGCAATGTGGGACGATTCAACTAGACATGCTATTGCCTGAAAAATTTGATTTAACTTACGTAGGTGAGGATGGACAAAAGCATCGTCCAGTTATGATTCACCGTGTTGTATACGGCAGCATTGAACGCTTTATTGGAATTTTAATTGAGCATTATGCTGGTGTGTTCCCAGTATGGATTGCACCTGTGCAAGTAAAAATTCTAACGATTGCTGATAAACATGCAGAGTATGCAGTTGCTTTAGAAAGAGAAATGTTTGCAAAAGGAATTCGAGCTGAGGTTGATGACCGCAATGAGAAAATTGGCTATAAAATTCGTGAAGCACAAATGTCTAAAGCACCTTATATTATTGTTGTTGGTGATAAAGAAATGGAAGAGGGACAAGTTGCGGTTCGCAAACATGGGGAGAAAAATAGCATAGTTCAATCTAAAACAGAATTTATTAATGAAGTAATAGAAAAAATTCAGAAAAAAGCATAAAAGGTATTGACATTATATCATTTAACTGATAATATAGCTAAGTGAGTTAAATACGTGTGAAGTAGAAGCCATCCGCTTCTCACCTTATGGCGCTTAGTCAATAAGGTAAGATGAATTATTAATATTTATTATTGTAATTTACGGGTGGCGTGTGCTGCCCGTTTTTATTTTGTATGTATACACAATTTTTTTAGGAGGTGAATCTCAATTAGTAAAGAGAATCCAAAAATTAATGAAGAGATTCGGGCAAGAGAAGTTCGCGTAACGAGTCCGACTGGTGAACAGCTTGGTATTATGTCTCTTAGAGATGCATTAAGGATTGCAGGTGAACAACAATTAGATTTAGTTGAAGTTGCACCTACAGCAAAACCACCAGTTTGTCGTATTATGGATTTTGGTAAATACAGATACGAGCAACAAAAACGTGACAAAGAGGCGAAGAAGAAACAAAAAGTTGTTACTGTAAAAGAAGTAAAACTTCGTCCGAATATTGAACAGCATGATTTTAGCGTCAAGCTAAAAAATGCACTTCGTTTTATCGAAGATGGTGATAAAGTAAAAGTTACCATTATGTTCCGTGGTAGAGAGCTATCGCATCCGGAACTTGGCAGAGAGATATTACTTAAGATGGCTGCTGAAATGAAAGAATTAGTAACCGTTGAACGTGATCCAAAGCTTGAAGGTAAAAATATGATTATGATTTTAGCACCAAAGGCACATAACTAAAGGAGGAATAGCAATGCCAAAAATTAAAACACGCAGAGCTGCAGCAAAACGTTTCAAAGTAACTGGTTCCGGTGAATTTAAACGTGCAAAGGCTTTTAAAAGTCATATCTTAGAAAAGAAATCCCCGGCTCGTAAACGTAATTTACGGAAAGCAACACTTGTAAGCAAAGCTGATTACGAACGCGTAACTAAAATGCTTCCTTACGCTTAAAATATAGATATTTAGGAGGAACGAAACATGCCAAGAGTTAAAAAAGGCGTGACTGCACATAGACGTCATAAAAAGATTTTAAAACTAGCTAAAGGTTATAGAGGCGCAAAAAGCAAACAGTTTAAAAAAGCAAATGAAACTGTAATGAAAGCGCTTTACTATGCGCGTCGTGACCGTCGTGCGAAAAAAGGTGAATTCCGTCAATTATGGATCGCTCGTATTAATGCGGCAGCTCGTATTAATGGAATTTCCTACAGCAAATTAATCAATGGTTTAACGAAAGCTGGTGTAGCTGTTAACCGTAAGATGCTTGCTGATTTGGCTGTAAATGACAGTGCTGCATTTACTAAATTAGTAGAAGTAGCAAAAGAACAATTGAACTAAATAAGTTAAAGGTTCTGATTTTTATCAGAACCTTTTTTAACAGCGTTGTTTATCTGTATTTTTTAGTTAAATAATGATAATATATTTTATAAACCTAAAATGTATTATCATTATTTAACTAGGAGTAAGTTTTTAAATTAAATAGAACATATTATTTGGTAGTAATAAACTGGTAATATTGATTGTAGACGGAGTGAAAAAATTGAATGCTAAAAAGTTTGCGAATTTTTTAGATATATCTAGTTGGCAATTAACGCCATATCAAATTCTTATTATTGGTTTTACTTTATTGATATTCATAGGAACATTTTTATTGATGTTACCAATATCGCACGCACAAGGAGGGGGGATGTCGTTTATTAATGCATTATTTACGGCTACTTCTGCTGTTTGTGTAACTGGTTTAGTTGTCGTAGATACGGGGACATTCTTTTCTTTATTTGGACAATTAGTTATTGTTGCATTAATTCAAATTGGTGCATTCGGGATTATGACGACAGCAACATTAGCGGCTGTTATTATGCGACGCAAAATACAGCTAAAAGACCGTTTGATTATGCAGGAAGCATTAAATCAATTAACTTTATCAGGAATTGTTCGCCTGACGATTTATATTTGTCAAGCATCATTATTGATTGAGCTTATTGGTGGAACAATTTTAGCTGCTAGATTTTATCAGGATTTTGGAATTGAAGGAATTTATTTTGGATATTGGCATGCTGCTTCTGCATTTTGTAATGCTGGATTTGATGTTTTTGGTGGCAGTGGCAGTAATATTACTCGTTATGTTGATGATGCTGTAGTTACGATGACGCTGAGTTCTTTAATTATTGCTGGTGGGGTAGGTTTTGGAGTTTTAGCTGATATCTGGCAGAATAAGAAATTTAGATTGTTTTCATTGCAGACAAAGGTTGTTTTATATACTACTGCTTTTTTAATTTCATTTGGTACATTTTGGGTTTTGATTTTGGAATATGATAATGATGCCACTTTAGGTGGACTTACTTTTTATGGTAAATTGTTAGCTAGTTACTTCCAAGCTGTAACGGCAAGAACGGCTGGATATGCTACAATTGATACGAGTTTATTGATGGATGGAACATTATTTTCCATTATTATTTTAATGTTTATTGGTGCATCACCAGGCTCGACAGGAAGTGGAATAAAGACAACGACGTTTGCAGTGATTGTATCAGCTGTTTGGGCGCAAATTCGTGGAAAAACGGAAGCTGAATTATTTTATCGGCGTATACCAACAATAACTGTCTATAAATCTTTTACGATTTTTATTATAGCTGCTATTTTAATTGTATTTGTTACATTGATGCTTAGTATTAGTGAATCTTTTCCGTTTATTAATATTTTATTTGAAGTTGTATCTGCATTTTCAACAACGGGATTATCTACAGGGATTACATCCGAATTAACATGGCATGGTAAACTATGGATTATTTTTACAATGTTTATTGGAAGGATTGGTCCAATGACAGTAGCATTTGCGTTGGCTTTAAAATATAAGAAGAGTAAAATACAATATCCTGAAGGAAAAATTACAATTGGATAGGAGTGAATGATAAATGAAAATTAAGAATAATCGAAATAATCGACAATTTGCTATTATTGGTTTAGGACGGTTTGGAAGTAACATGGCAAAGGCATTACATAAAATGGGATATGAGGTTTTGGCTATTGATAAGAACCCACAAAAAGTGCAGGATTTTAGTGATGAAGTAACTCATGTTATCCAAGCCGATTCTACAGATGAAGCTGCTTTAAGAGCGATTGGAATACTTAATTTTGATGTAGTTGTAGTGGCTATTGGTGAAGATGTTCAATCAAATATCATGACAACTTTGCAGCTCAAAGAAATTGGCGCATCCTATATTGTAGCTACTGCTCGTAATAGCTTACATGGGAAATTGCTTGAAAAAATTGGAGCGGATAGGGTTGTTGCTCCCGAACGAGATATGGCACGGCGTGTAGCGTATAACTTAGCATCAACAAGTGTGATGGATTATATTGAGCTTTCACCAAAGTTTAGTATTGTGGAGATTACAGCACCGAAAGCTTTTCAGAATCAAACATTAGCAGAGTCTAATATTCGTGCAAAGTATGGAATAAATGTTGTAGCAATTAAACGGGGCGATGATTTGATTATTTCACCTTTGCCTAATGAAGTGATTATCAATAATGATATAGTTGTTGTTGTTGGTAGCAATGAAAGCATTAACGGCTTGGAGGAACTAGAGTGAGCGAAGTAATTACCAGTTTGCAAAATGCACATATTAAATTAGCTACTAGTTTAAAACAGAAAAAGTATAGAGACATGCATCAAGTTTTTATTGCGGAAGGGACTAGATTAGTTGAAGAGGTACTAAAATCTGATTGGGAAATTAAATTTGCCATTTACTTAGACTCTGTGAAAAACGAGAGAATTTTGCACTTGGTAGATGAATTGAAAACGAGAAATTGTGCCCTATATCGGGTGAATCAAAGTATTTATGATAAAGTTTGTGAAACAAAAGGCTCACAGGGGATTTTATTGGTGGTAAAGAAGTACCAGTATAATTTATCAGATATATTAAAAAAAGCTGAAAACCCGGTTGTCGTAGTTATGGATAGCGTGCAAGACCCTGGAAATGTTGGGACTATTATTCGTACTGCGGATGCTGCAGGGTGTAGCGGAGTAATTTTAACGAAGGGGTCTGCTGATATTTTTAATGGAAAAACAGTGCGGTCGGCAATGGGAGCACTGTTTCATGTACCTATTATTGAAGATGTAGAGACAGAGGATCTATTGCAGTTTGTGAAAAAGAATTCTATTAGAACTTATGCAGCTGCACTTGATAAAACTGCTAAAACTTATTTTTCATGTGATTTTGCTAAACCAACGGCAATGATTTTTGGTAATGAAGGAAATGGCGTAAGTGATACATTGTTAATAGGTGCAAGTGAAAAAGTATTTATCCCAATGCAAGGCGATGCTGAATCGTTAAATGTAGCAACTTCGGCTGCAATTATTATTTATGAAAGTTTAAGGCAAAGAATTTCTAGGAATTGTTGAGATTTTTTGTTGAATGTGTTATAATCCGAAAGATAATATGATTTTAGACGATGAAGGAGAAAGTAAGCTGATTTTGATTTTTCAGGGAGATTATTGCCGTGACTGGAAGCATAATCATATCAATTCGTTGAAAGTTCGCTCTGGAGTTTTTCTGGTGAAATAAACATGTGTTGTTTAAGTAGTTGGAACGTTTGCCGCGTTAAGGTTTTGAGTATCAATTAGGGTGGTACCGCGAAAGTAAACTTTCGCCCCTTTACAGGGGTGGGAGTTTTTTATTTTATAAGCATAAACAAGGCTGTTTCAGTAGGAGTTTTAACTCCCACTGAAATCAGATAAGTAATCCAGGGGGTTACGAGGTCTTTACTTCAGCTTAAAGAAGCGGGAGTATTATAAGCAGAGAACCAAAATCTTTGATTTTGTGTGAATCGCTTATTTCGATAGATGATCCCGTTAGCCATCGGATAAAATATTCAGGAGGTTTTTATGGAACAGCAGTTGAAAAGTTTAAAAGCAGAAGCTATACAAGCATTTTCTGCAGCGGAAAATCTTAATGCTTTAAATGAATTAAGAGTAGAGTACCTTGGGAAAAAAGGAAGTTTAACGACGATCTTACGTGGATTGGGTGCATTAAGCCCTGAAGATCGTCCCAAAGTAGGGCAAATGGTCAATGAAGTTCGTGCTGAGCTAGAAAGTATGTTAAACAATAAAAACAATGAATTAAAAGCGATAGAATTAGCAGCGCGTTTAAAAGCAGAAAAAATTGATGTCACTTTACCGGGGAGAATAAATCAAGTGGGTCATTTACATCCACTTACGTTAACGTTAAATCGTATCAAAAGCATTTTTATGCAAATGGGATTTAGTGTTGCTGAAGGACCAGAAGTAGAACAAGATCATTTTAACTTTGAAGCGTTGAATTTACCGAAAGATCATCCTGCACGTGATATGCAAGATTCGTTTTATATTACAGAGGAAATTTTACTTAGAACCCATACTTCACCTGTTCAAGCGCGAACAATGCAAGCGAATGAACCGAATAGTCCTATTCGTATTATTGCTCCAGGAAAAGTATATCGTCGCGATTATGATGCAACACATTCACCCATGTTTACCCAGGTGGAAGGTTTAGTTGTTGACAAAAATATTAGTTTCTCTGATTTAAAAGGAATGTTAGAAACTTTTATTCATCAGATTTTCAATGAAAATGTCGGTGTTAGATTTAGACCAAGCTTTTTTCCGTTTACGGAACCAAGTGCAGAAGTTGATATTTCTTGCGTAATGTGTCAAGGGAAGGGCTGTCGTGTATGTAAGGGGACAGGATGGTTAGAAATATTAGGGTCTGGAATGGTGCATCCCCGTGTTTTAGAAATGAGTGGATATGATCCTAATGAAGTAAGTGGTTTTGCATTTGGAATGGGTGTTGAACGAATTGCAATGCTTTTATATGGTATTGATGATTTGAGATTATTCTATGATAATGATTTGAGATTTTTACGTCAGTTTTAATTTTTGAGGTAGAGAAAGGGGTTCGCGTATGCAAGTTTCAATAAAGTGGTTAAAAGATTATATAGATTTTAAAGAAACTCCAGAGCAAATTGCTGATAAATTGACAATGGCTGGTGTACCTGTAGAGAATATTAAAGATATGGGTGCTGGATTAGAAAAGGTTATTACAGGTAAAATTGTACAAATTGAAAAACATCCTAATGCGGATAAGTTATCGATTTGTACTTTAGATGTTGGTCAGGCAGAAACGATTATTATTGTAACAGGAGCGACTAATGTTCGTGAAGGACAAATTGTACCAGTTGCAATGATAGGCGCTAAATTACCAAATGGATTGAAAATTTCTAAGGGTAAACTACGCGGGGTTGCATCTTTTGGGATGCTTTGCTCGGCAGCAGAGTTAAATTTGGATTTAGATTCTTTATCTGATGACGCTAAATCTGGAATTTATATTTTACCAGAAGATACATCGGTTGGCATTCAAGTAAAGGATGTTTTGGGATTAAATGATGTTATTTTAGAGTTTGAGCTTACAGCCAATCGTGCAGATTGCTTTAGTGTTCTTGGAATAGTAAGAGAAATTGCAGTGTTAACTGGAAATTCTGTAAAAAAACCAATGTTGCGATTACAAGAAGATGGAGATAAAAAAGCAAATGAATTAATTTCTGTAAAAATTGAAGCAAATAATCTTTGTTCAAGATTTTCAGCGAGGGTATTACAAAATGTAAAGGTTGGGAAATCTCCAGCTTGGATAAAAGAAAGAATTGAAGCTGCAGGAGTACGTTCGATCAATAATGTTGTTGATGTTACAAACTTTGTAATGCTTGAATTTGGGCAACCAATGCATGCATATGATTATGATATGTTAGCTGGACATGTTCTAATCGCTCGTCAGGCAAATCAAGGAGAAAAATTGACAACATTAGATAATGTGAAACGTGAATTAAATCCATCTATGCTAGTTATTGCTGATAGTGTACAGCCAGCAGGTCTAGGCGGTGTTATGGGTGGACTTGCTTCTGAAGTAACGGAGTCAACTAAAACTGTAGTTTTAGAGGCAGCCGCATTTAATGGGGCAAATATTCGCAGAACTGCACGTGCTTGCGGACTTCATTCTGAAGCTTCCGGAAGATTTGAACGCGGTGTTGATGTAAGCAATACAGTAAAGGCATTAGATAGAGCTGCTCAATTATTAGAAGAAATGGGAGCTTGTACTGTTTGTCCGGAAATTGTGGATGCATATCCAGGTTTTGAATTACCAAGTCAAGTAAAGTTTACCTCAACGCAGGTGAATAAACATTTAGGAACAACTATCTCTAGTCAAGTGATGGTTGATATATTAAAACGGTTAGAGTTTGAAATCAGTAGTGTAAAAGGTGAAGAAATTACGGTTACTGTTCCTTCTTGGCGCAATGATGTAAGATGTATGTCAGATATTGCAGAAGAGATTTCGCGTATTTATGGATTTAATCGTATTGCTTCTACATTGCCAGATGGATCAATGATGCAAGGTGGACAAAGTGAAGAACAAAGCTTTGTCGATAGAGTAAAGGATATTTTAGTTGCCGCTGGAATGAATGAAATTATTTCTTTTAGCTTTACTCACCCACAGACCTTTGATAAATTGAATATTCCAGTGGATAGTCAACTTCGTCAGGCCGTAGAAATAATGAATCCAATTACTGATGAATTTCCATTGCTTAGAACTACAGCGGTAAGCAGTGTTTTGGAGACCATTGCACGCAATCTTTCAAGGAAAAATGAAGATTTAAAAATATTTGAAATTGGCTCAGTTTTTACGCCAAAAGCTTTGCCTTTAACAGAACTACCGATAGAAAAATTAATGCTTTGTGGTGCATTAACAGGCAAGCGTACTGATATTGCTTGGAATCAAGGCAAAGATACTGTAGATTTTTATGATGCAAAAGGTGTGATTGAAGCTTTATTCGAACGGTTAGGAATTCAAAAATACACCGTTCAAGCTGGTGAACATTATGCAATGCATCCAGGGAAGACAGCACTGTTTATGAAGGGGAAAGAAATTATTGCATATGTTGGCGAAGTTCATCCGCAAGTACAAGCACAAATGAACATTACAAAGAAAACTTATTTGTTTGAAATGGATATCGAAAAATTAATGAAATACTCTGCTTTAACATGTCGTTATCAGTCATTACCCAAATATCCAGCGATGTCGCGTGACTTAGCTTTAGTTGTTGCCGATGATATAACGGCTAGTGAAGTTGAAAAAGTGATTGTTAAAAATGCTGGGAATTTATTAAATAATATTTGTTTATTTGATGTGTATACGGGTGAGCAAGTTGGTAAAGGACAAAAGAGTTTAGCCTTTTCGTTACAATTCCAATCTGCCGAGAAAACTCTAACTGATGCAGAAATTGATCCATACTTTGAGTCTATTATCAAAGCATTAGAAGAAGCTTTTAATGCTAAACTAAGAAGTTAAGGTATAAGTAAGAGAATGTGAGAGAAATTTTTATTTCCGTATTGCATTCTCTTATTTTTTGCTGGCAGGAATTAAGTTAATACAAGGAGAATTTATTACCTGAATGTAATAAGTAGCGAATTTTAGGTGAAATAGATGAATGAACATAAAGTAAAGGTTAAAATTTTTGGGGAATCCTATGCATTAAAGGGTGATTTAGAGGCTAAGCGAGTACAAAAGTTAGCTGATTTTTTGGATGCGCAGATGCGTTTAATTGCGAAAGCCAATCCACTATTGGCACCAACAAAGATAGCGGTTTTGGCAGCACTCAACATTACGGATGAATACATGAAATTACAAGAAGATTATAAAGATATGCTTGAAATACTAAAAAATGAATAAATGAAAGTATAAAACCCCTTTATTTTTACATACTAGAAATAAAGGGGGAGATTTGTGTGAGCGCGTTTATGGAAATGGTCAATATCTTTTGGCTCATTCTGCTTTTATGCTCAATTGCCTTGATTGTTATACGATTAATGGGGAATCGTACTGTAGGGCAATTGTCGCCATTCGATTTTGTTATAATGGTAGGAATAGGTGATATTATTGTTACGACGGCGATGGATAAAAACCAAGATTTTTTTGCGGGCATTGGTGGATTGCTAGCATTGTTAGCTTTGCAACAAGCATTATCTTATTTATCATTAAGAAGTACTTTTTTTCGGCGTTTGGTCGAAGGGACTCCTGTTTTATTAATTAGGAATGGTAAGATTATTCAAGAAAACTTTAATAAGACGCGTTTTAATTATGATGATTTACGGCAGGAACTACATAAATTAGGAATGGATATGACTGAAGTAAAAGATATTAAATTGGCACGTCTGGAAAGCTGTGGAGTTTTCACAATAATAAAAAATCATGATTTAGAACCAGTATCGAAAAGAGATGTATCCCTTTACATGAAAGATTTGGAGGATAATCCACTAAGTCCCATGGGACAAACGTGGAAACGGTTGCATAGAATGATAGAGGAAATACATGAAATAAAAGAGTTGCTAAAAAAGAGTAAAGAATAAATGTAAGAAAAAGCTGCTGCATATTTGCGGGCAGCTTTAATTTTTCTGATTTAATAGATAATAATTTTATTTGATATGATATAATAATTAAATACAATGGATAAACGAGAGGGATAAATAAATGGTGGAATTGTTGGCTCCTGTTGGGAGTAAAGATGCATTAATTGCTGCTGTGGAAAGTGGTGCAAATGCAGTATATTTAGCAGGAAAAATGTTTGGTGCTAGAGCATATGCTGCTAATTTTACACAAGATGAATTGGTAGAAGCAATTCAATTCGCACATAGACGTGATGTTTTAGTAGATGTTGCAGTAAATACAGTCGTTGATAATAGTGAATTTGAGGAATTGGCGGAGTACTTGAGATTTTTATATCATGCAGGAGCCGATGCAATTATTGTACAAGATTTAGGGGTCGCTAAGCTGGCGCGTGAAATTGTTCCTGACTTACCTTTACATGCGAGCACGCAAATGACTGTACATAATATCGAGGGTGTACGCTTTTTGAAAGAATTGGGATTTACCCGTGTTGTGCTATCGCGTGAATTATCTATCGAAGATATTCAATACATTTGCCAAAATATAGATATTGAAATAGAAGTATTTATTCATGGTGCACTGTGTATTTGTTATTCAGGACAGTGCTTAATGAGTGGAATGATTGGGGGAAGAAGTGGCAATCGTGGTCGGTGTGCACAGCCATGTCGATTGCCCTATACTTTAGTTGATGGAGATGGAAATAATGTATTGGCTGGAGGAGAAGCTGGCGAATATTTATTAAGTCCAAAAGATTTAAATACGATCGACCTTTTACCAGAGCTGATCGAGGCTGGTGTAGATTCGTTAAAAATTGAAGGCCGGATGAAGCGCCCAGAATATGTTGCAGTTGTTGTTGATACGTATCGTCGGGCGGTTGATTCTTATCTTGCGAATAAAAATGATTTTGTTGTTGATTTGGTTGAGAAAAAAGAATTAGCACAAATTTTCAATCGTGATTTTACTGAGGCATATATGAAAAAACGTCCAGGTAAGTTCATGATGAGTGACCGCAGACCGAATAATCGAGGCGTTCTAGCTGGAAGAGTAGAGAAATATGATGCAAAAACCAAGCTGGTTACGATAAAATTAGCAGAGACTTTAAATCAAAATGATATTGTTGAGTTTTGGGTAAAAGTCGGCGGGCGAGTAAGCGCAACTGTAACGACGATGTATGTAGAAGGAAAAGAAGTAACATCAGCTTTACCAAATCAAAAAGTTTCATTTGCGATTTCATCACCAGTTCGTGATCATGATCGGGCATTTAAAGTATTTGATGCACAGTTAATGGAACGTGCGCGTAGTTTTTTTAATCAAGGTGCGCCATTAAGGCGTTATGCAATTGACGTAAAGGTAACAGTAAGTATAGGCTCTCCCTTAAAAATTGAAATCGTAGATGAAGAAGGATTTTTTGGCAATGGTGAGACTGCTTTTGTTGCGGAAAAGGCCCTGAAAAGGCCGTTGACTGAAGAAACGATAAAAAAGCAAATTGATCGAATGGGAACTACAGTATTTGCTTTAAGGAAATTGACCTGTAATATTATTGGTGAAGTTATGGTGCCGATGAGCGAAATTAATGAGGCAAGACGCAAGGCTGTAGAAGAGCTTGAAAAAGCCCGTATGATAAAGTTTGTTCGCCCGGAATCAGTTGTTGAAAATAATAACTTGATAAAAAATATATTACGAAATAAAAAACGAAATCATGCAATAAAACCACAATTGGTTGTCAATGTAGACACCATTGAAAAAGTAAGAGTTGCAATTGAAAATGGAGCCGATATTATTTTATTTGGTGGCGATAATTTTCAACATTTTGCCTTAAAAGATAGTGATTATCACAAGGCTTATCTTTTGGCAAAGGAGTATAATAAAAAAATTGTTTTCAATACACCGCAATTGTTAAAGCAATGGCAGATGAAAGGTTTTATTTCGTTAATTGAAAGTTTTAAAGAAAATCTTCCCGATGCGATAGCCGTAAATAATATTGGAACTTTGCATATGATAAAGAACCATTTCAATGTTCCATTGCAGGCAGATTATCATATGAATGTATATAATAATTTAGCTATAGAGCTTCTAGCTTCTAGGGGAGTGGAAACCGTTACTTTATCTCCGGAACTAAATTTTTCTCAAATTGAGCAAATTGCTGATTTGGCAAAATGTGAATTAGAATGTTTAGTCCATGGAAATTTATCATTAATGGTTTCTGAGTACTGCGCTATGGGCAGCTTTTTAGGGAACTTAGATAAAGGTTCCTGCACCAAACCTTGTTTAAAAGAAAGCTATTTTTTAAGTGATCGAAAAGATGAAAAATTTCCGTTAGTTACAGATCAATATTGTAGAATGCATGTATTAAATGGTAAAGAGTTGAGTATGTTCCCTCATGTTCCGCGTCTTTCCGCTATTGGAATTCATCGGCTTCGAATTGAAGGAAAATATATGACTACAGCTAAGTTGGCTAAAATTACGCGTTTATATCGTGAATTTATTGAATTGGGCGAAGAGCATCCTTTATTTAAAGAGGATAAAATGGACGCTATTGAGAAAAACATTACACGTGGTCATTATTTTAGAGGAGTACTATAAAAGTAAAGGGCTGGGGCTACATAATCCCAGTCCTTTACTTATTTATATGTATTTTGTTATAATGATGCGTGGGTATTAAGAGTTTATTTTTACAATAAATGTGGATGATAGCAGGTGACATGATGGATAGAAATGTTTTAAAGACATTAGAATATAATAAAATTATTGCAATGCTTGCAGAACGAGCAAGTTCATCTTTAGGAAAGGAAAAAGCTGCCGCTTTGCTGCCGAGCAATGAATTTAGTGAAGTAAAAGAATGGATAGCTGAAACTCAAGAGGGGATGCAAGTTTTACAAACGGGTGTAGCATTACCTTTAGGTGGAATTCGTGATATTAGAGCATTGTTGAAAAAGGCTAAGCTGGGAGTTATTCTCGACGCTTGTGATTTATTATCGGTTAGTAGTACTTTGTATGCCATGCGAAAAATGAAACGTTTTTTTAAAGAGTTAGAGCTTGAACTGTTTATATTATCAAATCTTGCAGGCAATATTGAGATAGTAGGGCACTTGGAAAATGATATTAATGTTGCCATTGATGAAAATGGAAGGATTCGTGATGATGCAAGTGTAGAACTGTTACGGATCCGTCGTGAAATTAAACAATTTCAAAGTCGGATAAAAGAGCGTTTAGATGCGGTACTTAGAAATCTTGATTATCAAAAGTACTTTCAAGATAGTATTATTACAATGCGGGGGGATCGCTATGTGGTACCTGTAAAACAAGAATATCGTCAGTTTTTCCCTGGGATTATTCATGATCAGTCTTCGAGTGGAGCGACTTTATTTATTGAACCAATGGAGATCGTTCACTTAAACAATGATCTTAAACAACTGGAAGTTGCAGAAACGCGTGAACTTGAAAGAATTCTTAGAGCAATTACAATGAAAATTGCGAAGAATGCTGAAGCTTTGCAAAAAAATTGTGAAATATTGGGTCAGGTAGATTTTATTTTCGCTAAAGCAAAATTAGCGCAAGCTTTAGATGCTGTGATGCCGATCTTGAATCAAGAGGGCTATGTAGAATTATTAAAAGCACGTCATCCTTTAATTGCAGCTGATAAAGTAGTAGCTATTGATATTCAACTGGGTAAAGAATTTAAGACATTGTTAATTACCGGACCAAATACAGGTGGCAAAACAGTAAGTATAAAGACGATGGGATTATTTTCTTTAATGGCGCAATCGGGGTTATTTATTCCAGCTTTAAGTGGATCGACGTTACCGGTATTTCATAATGTGTTTGCTGATATTGGCGATGAACAAAGTATCGAGCAAAGTTTGAGTACTTTTTCCGCGCATATGACACATTTAGTAAAAATTCTAAATCAAATTGAAGCCGACGATTTGTTGCTTATTGATGAAATTGGAGCTGGTACAGACCCCGAAGAAGGTGCGGCCTTAGCGATGGCAATATTGGAACATTTAATGAAGATCGGAACAAAAGTCATTGCTACCACGCATTATAGTGAATTAAAAACATTTGCGTATTCAAAAGACAACATTGAAAATGCCAGCGTAGAATTTGATATTGCAACATTACGTCCGACGTATCGTTTGCTTATTGGGATTCCGGGAACAAGTAATGCTTTTGCAATTAGTAAGCGACTTGGCTTGGCAGATAGTTTAGTATTAAGAGCAAGACAATTGATTGATGCAGATCATGCACAATTTGAAAAGATATTAAATACATTAGAAACAGAAAAATTATTATATGAACAACGCAATGCCGAAATTGCCGAACGTGAAGCACATGTTGTACAATTAGAAACTAAATTAGAAAAAATGCGGGCGGATTTATCAGCGAAAAAGGAACGAATCCTTACCAAAGCGCAGGAAGATAGTGCGAATTTAATACGTAAAACGAGACGTGAAGCTGAAGAAATTATTCGAGATCTAAAAGAGCAGTTCAACGATCAAGGTGCGAAAAAACGTCAAGAAGTATTTGATAAAAGTAGGCAACGGCTGAAGAATAATACTCAAAATTCTTCAGTGAACCTATCAAATGAATATCCGATACCGGTAAAAATCGAACAATTAAAGGTTGGAGATATGGTATATGTAACAACCCTGGGGCAAAAGGGAACGATTATTTCGCTAGGCAGCCGTGATGTCGGGATCCAATTAGGGATGATGAAGACGATGGTGCCCATTACTTCTTGTCGCGCAGTGCAGCAAGAAAAGCAAAGCAAAAAGAAAAATGAGCAAAATTCTATTAGATTTTTAAAAGTTAATGATGTTGAAAGGCAAATTGATATTCGTGGGATGATGGTAGATGAGGGGGAAGCGGTTCTTAGCAAATATTTGGATGATGCAATTTTAGCCGGTTTAGCTCAAGTGATTGTTATTCATGGTAAGGGAACTGGTGCATTAAGAAAAGGAGTCCGTGCTTATCTAAAAGCGCATAGGAATGTGCGTGATATCAGTATTGCAGATAGCAATGAAGGTGGAGATGGTGCTACTGTTGTACAATTGATGTAACTATACAATAAAAGCTGTATTTGAGAGTATGAAACAACGTTCATATTCTATCAAATACAGCTTTTTTTAAAAATTGGTCTTCCAATTTAAAAAACGGCTTGGAGGCTTTTTTTCATTTCCTTGGAGGACTATATTTTTCGCGGAAGTTTCTGCTTCTGGTGGTGAAGTTGCTTGTAGTTCTTCTTCGTTGAGGGGAGGTGTTTCTGTGACTTCTACAGTTTTGGCAGGTGCTTCTTGCTTATTTTTTATAGGGTCAGTTTTTTCGGTCTGGTTATTGCTTAGATTGTTAATCATACTCATCACAGAAGCGATGCTTGATGGATTGATTTTTGATTTTAATTGTGAATTATTAAGTAACGGTAATAATGACATTAACAAATCAGGGGAACTAAGTAATCCGCTTAAATTTCCTAAGCCGCCTAAGCTGCCTCCCAATCCTCCTAAAGCACTTAGCGCACCGCTCAGACCTGCATTGCTATCGGTTTTATTTCCCCCAAGTAGGTCACCTAGAAGTTTTTGTAATGGATTTACTGTGGATTGTTGATTCATTGATGGCATAGATAGATTCGACTGCTGTGGCGTAGTATGATTTAAAATAGAAAATAAACATAATAAGGACAATATACTGATGATCGTATCATAATTTGAAGTGGAAGACAGGTTTTCAACTAATCTAATGATACTTTGCAATGTTGTTTTATCGGTCGTAGTAGTCATAATATCCTCCCTTAAAATAAACCAGGGATATGAGGAAGATTTAAGTCATTGGTTAGTTTGTTGATAGCAGATTGATTTAAATCACGTGATTTTGTGATTGCCTGATTTAATGTGGCACATAATAAGTCTTGTAATAACAATTTATTTTCAGGGGACAAATAATTCGGATTGATTTCAATACTTACGATATCTTGTTGACCATTAACGACTACGGTCATTACATCTCCACTAGATGAAGAAATTTCTTCGTTCTGCAAATTTTGCTGTGCTTCTTGGACTTTTTTGACTAGATCCATTACATTACCTAAATTATCTAGCATTAAATTCACCTCCTAAATTTATTGTTTACTAAGACACTCTATGCAAATAAATTTTAAATGTGTGTCCCTAGAATAGCAATTTTAAAAATTTTTCATATATTAAATTGAGTAAAGAATGATAAGGAGGTATAAGGATGCGGATAAGACAAAAAAAGAATAACTTAAAAACAGAAAATAATGAAGTTATAAGGCCAGAAGTAATAGAAGTAGAAGAATTAAAAAACGATAGCAATAGTGAATTAAAAAAAAGTAATGGAGCATTTAGATTCGTAAAAAAAATGATTGCAAACCCGAATTTAGGATTTCAAATTATGGTTATCATTCTTACCTTAACATCTGATGATGAAAGACTGGAGAGGCGTATTGATGGAATGAATACTACTGTAGGCAAAATTCGTAGTATAACAGAGATGTTAAATAAAACAATGGGATCGGTAAAAATTGCAGCGGAGACGCCAAAAAAAATTAGACAATTATTTGATGAAGATTTAAAGTAACCTTTTTAGGGTGCTTTCCATATATTAAATTAGAAGGGCTGGCAATGAGAAAGTTGCCCTCAGTTAAAATGTTTAAGGAGGTTGTTATTATGGCAAGATATGGCGGATTTGGTTGTGGTGGAGCAGGCGGCGGTTTTATCTGGATCATCATTATCATTATTTTACTTTTATGCTTCTGTGGTTGTGGAAATGATGAATGCTGTAGCAGTTCTTGCTCCTGCTAATTAATGTATATGCAATAAAATCAAAAAACACGCATAAATTATGCGTGTTTTTTGATTTTATTTTTTATGAACGATTTGGAACTGGTGGTGGAACAGAGGGTTTAGCTGGGGCGGGAATAGCGGGAATATCCTGAGGTGTTGTTGGGTTTGAAGGCTCATTTTCTTTATTAGTTGTTTTTTTATCGGATTTTTGGTCATCATCTTTTTTGGTAGTTTTATCTTTATCTTTATCTTTTAATTTATCTTTATCTAACTTATCTTTTTCTTCTTCTTCTTTTTTCAGTTTTTCTTTATCTGTATCAAGAACAGAAGGTGTATCGTCAATAACTAAACCGTCAGGTTTTATAAATGATTTAGCTGGTGTACCTGCTAAGGCTTGCTTCATAAAAACTCGCCAAATTGTAGCTGGTGTATCTGCACCAGTAATCCCATCTAAAGTTCCATTACTATCATTACCCATCCATACTGAGGTTACTAGGTCAGGAGTGTAGCCAACAAACCAAGCGTCGACATAATCGCTTGTTGTTCCTGTTTTACCGGCAGCGTCTCTGCCGATATTTGCCCCAGTACCGGTGCCTCTAGTGATTACGCCACGTAACATATCTGTTAGAATATAGGCACTTTTTTCACTAATCACAGTTTTTTCTTGAACTGTATTTTGTTCAAGAATTTTACCGTTTCTATCAACAACTTTAATGATTGCAGTTGGTGTAGCATATACGCCATTGTTTGCGAAAACTCCATAAGCAGCAGCAAGCTCTAGAGGAGTCACTCCGCGTGTTAGGCCACCTAATGCCATAGATAAGTTGCGATCGTTTTGCGGACCATCAAGAACAAGAGTAGAAATACCCATTTCTTGCGCATAGTAAAGCGGTTTATCTGTACCAATTTGTTGCGCTATTTTTACGGTAGGAACATTTAATGAACGTTCGGCAGTAGCTCTTAATGTAACCTTTCCGTTGAACTTACCATTGTAATTTACTGGAGACCAAGTTCCGAATGTAATTGGAGAATCATCGATAACTGTAGAGGGAGATAAATTACTTTCAATAGCAGCTAAAAATACGAAAGGTTTAAATGCAGATCCAGGCTGGCGTATTGCCATTGTAGCACGATTGAATTGATCGTCACCTCTGCCGCCAACCATAGCTTTTATGTAGCCAGTGTGTGGTTCAATAGCAACTAATGCACCTTGTGGTTGAACAATTCCGTTTTCATCAGTTTGATATTTTGGCAATTGTTCAGCAATTGTTCTTTCAGCAATATGCTGCATATCTAAATCAAGTGTAGTATAAATTTTCAAACCATTCTTATAAACGGCATCTGCGCCATATTTTTCTATTAAAGCTTGAGTAACGTAATCAACAAAATATGAAGCGGAAGTAGATTTTTTTTCAGCAGTGTGTTTAGCTAACTTTATTTCAGCTGCTCTTGCTTTACGAGCTGTGGCTTCATCAATATATTCATATTTTACCATTTGATCAAGTACAGTTGATTGTCTTTCAGTAGAAGCTTTGAAATTATTCAGTGGAGAATAATAGTTTGGACTTTTTGGAATACCAGCGAGCATTGCGCATTCGGATAAGCTTAAATCTTCAACATTTTTCCCAAAATATAATTGGGATGCAGCTTGAACCCCATAGGCACCTTGTCCAAAATAAATTTGATTTAAATATAATTCTAAAATTTCTTGTTTTGTATATTGTTTTTCTAATTGCAATGCCAAGAATGCTTCTTGGATTTTTCTTTTTAATGTTTGCTCTTGAGAGAGGTAAGCATTTTTAGCTAATTGTTGTGTAATTGTGCTACCTCCTTCAGATACTCCGCGATTTGTTATATTTGACCAAACTGCGCGTAAGATACCACGAGGGTCAATACCAGAGTGCTGATAAAAACGGGCATCTTCTACAGCAATAAAAGCATCTTTTAAGTTTTTTGGAATTTTATCCAATTTTACAGGAACTCTATTTTCTACTGCATGTATATTGGTAATTAAATTACCATTAATATCATAAATTTGTGAAGACGCTGGAGGCGTTATATCAGCTGCCAAACCAGGCTTAGTATTTAATGTAGCAGTAAGAAATCCAAGTCCGACTCCTGTTATCATTACAGCTAATATAATCACTATAATTAATGCAATTTTTCGATAGGAGCTTTTATTTGACTGTTTAGTTTTTCTTGATTGCTTATTTGTATCTTTATCCATTAGTAACCTCCTTGGAAAATCCATGTATATGATATTGTAACATAAATTTGTATTTGGTAGGTATATTATTTTTTATAAATACATAGCATTAATAAATATTAAATGATTTTTTATGTATAAAATACTAAAACAGTTTTTTGCTAATAGTGAGGTGATATGATGAGATTTATAGTGCAAGAACGAAAGAAAAAAACAAAAAAATTTATTTGGATATGTATAGGAAGTATTCTTATTTTATTTTATTTATTTTGGGTCATGGAAACGCATTTAAAACCTAGTATTTTGGCAATTGCAGAAGCTAGGGCAATAGGAATTGCGACACAATCAATAAATAAAGTTATTGAAGATAAAGTGAAAAATAAGGTAGAGTCAAAAGATTTGCTAGATGTAAAACTTGATAATCAAGGTAAAATCGTATTTATTCAACCCAATACTATGGAATTTAATAGGTTGTCCGCTGAAATTACAATAGATGTTCAAAAAACTTTACAGGACTTATCTAGAGAAAATATAGAAATTCCATTAGGACAAATTACAGGCAGTCAAATTTTAGCTAGTATAGGACCAAATATTAATGTAGCTGTTATTCCGGTAGGGGTAGTTAAGATTAAAACTATTAACAATTTTGAGCAAGCAGGAATTAATCAAACCAAACATATGATAAGTTTAGCGGCAGAAACAGAAGTAAAAATAGTTGTTCCAATGATTAGTAAAAGCTCAGTAGTAAATACACAAGTCCCTATTGCTGAATATGTTATTGTAGGAGATGTTCCAAATACATATGTACATCTTTAAAATAAAAAATTCATAAAAGATATTGACAAAAAAGAGTGAAGCGTGTAATATA
>UMGS01001821.1_pt1 | contig 44263 bp, 44 predicted proteins | sample 1965341 | NCBI WGS metagenome assembly UMGS01 (sample SAMEA4836079, study PRJEB28245) | human gut metagenome | biome: gut microbiome; material: fecal sample | place: Denmark | collected 2008 | reverse complement strand
GCAGTAGGGATCCACGTCCTTTAGGGCGTGGAGGATGTCAATTTCCACCTTATTTAGATTTCAAAAAATATCTACTTATTCAACTAATTCTAAACCAGCCAGTTTACGCCAATAACCATTACAATCATGATGATGGATGGTGTTAATAGGGTGTGCGCCTTGTTCATTTTGGCGAAATTGTTTTAAGGTAGTAAAAACTTCATCAGACTGCGGTGAAAGACGGACGATATCGACTAAACCTGCCATTGAAGTTAAATCATTACCTAAATTGTAACAGTAGCCACTTTGCGTTTGAATACCATTTAAAACAAACACTTGTTGGTTTTCTTGTGATAATACCTGACGGCCTTGTGGGTATTTTTGACAGCAGGTTTCACAATCATCTTTAGCACGATTTTCCGAGCGAGCAGTAAAACAACGCGCTGAATAAGCCAAAGGAAGATGACCATAAGCGAATACTTCTACTTCAAATTTATCTCTAATCGCTAATTTTTCACATTGAATTAAAAGATTATTTAACCACTCACGAGACAGTTCAACCGGCATACACCAACGTATCATGCCTTGTTTCTGTAATAAACGTAGTGCATAAGCGTTATAGCAGTTTAATCCATGGCCTGCTACAAAAGGTAAATGACGCTCATAAAGCATATTGATCACACCAAAATCATGAGCCTCAACTAAAAATTCACCGTTATCCACCAGCTTTGCTATCTCTTTTAGCTCAGAAGGCGCTTGTAGTAGTGCTAAGGTAGAAAGGATCACTTGTTTACCACTTTTAGCCACTTCTTTGGCCAGATTAATCCAATCTTGTGGTTTAGTCTCACGGCGCTTACTACAGACGGTTTCGCCTAAGTAGATAATATCAGCATCGCTCTGTTTTGCTTGCTGATAAAATGTCTCAAGTGTTTCTTTTTGCCAATAATAAAGTACAGAGCCTAATGCGTATTTCATATTATTATCCCTTATTATTGCCATTTCCGGTGGTAAGCACCTAATGTTGTTTGTGTTCCTTCAGATATTTTTCCTAATGCACTCATCCAACGCGGTTGGGTTTTAAAACCTTGAGGATCTTTTTTACATTGGTCAATAGCTGCACGCCATACTCTTGCAACTTCAGTAACATACGCGGGGCTACGTTGGCGACCTTCAATTTTGACAGAGGCAATATTCATAGCCATAAGTTCAGGTAGTAGCGCTAGCGTATTTAAGCTGGTTGGCTCTTCTAAGGCGTGATAGCAGTGTTTATCAACAAAATAACGTCCTTTACATAAAGTAGGATACCCTGCATTTTCATCAGGAGCATAACGGTCTATTAAGACATCATTGAGGCGAGATTCCATACCTTGTGGTGTTTGCTGCCAACGGACAAAACGAGCTGGGGAACAGGCTCCGACAGTATTAGGCGATTCACCAGTTAGATAAGAGGAAAGATAACAGCGTCCTTCAGCCATGATGCACAAACTACCAAAGGCAAAGACTTCTAAAGGAACAGGACTACTTTGAGCCAATTGTTTGACTTGATGAATAGAAAGAACGCGTGGTAGTACAATACGTGCAACATCAAAATTGCGTTGATAAAATGCGATTGCCTGAGTATTAGTGGCCGACGCCTGTACCGATACATGACGCTCTATCTGTGGATAGCGTTCAGCTGCGTACTCTAGCATAGCAATATCGGCCAAAATTAATGCATCGGCACCTAAATGAGCCGCCATATCAATGGCTTTTTGCCAACGTTCAAATCCATCAGGATGAGCAAAAGTATTAATGGCAATATGCAGTTTTCGCTGGTGGCGATGTACGTAATTGACGGCTTCTTGCAATTTCTTTTCTGTGAAGTTTAAGCCAGCAAAATGGCGAGCATTGGTGTCATCTTTTAAGCCGATATAAACGGCATCTGCACCATTATCAACAGCGGCTTTTAATGCGGGTAAGTTACCTGCTGGGCACAACAATTCCATCTTCACTTCCCTTTAGAGATTAAAAATGATCAGAAATTGTAATAAGCAGGATAAAAAAAGGTTTTGATTTAGGGCAGAGAATATTGAGTTTTACTTAAGTAAAATTAAATAACTCAAAATATGAACAACCGATTAACGGAATATTGATGTAGGATCGCAGAATCGCTATCTATATCTGGCACAATAGCCGCAATTAAATGTTAAGGAGTCCGAAAGTGTTTAATAAAATTCGCACCCGCCTAGTTAAAGATGGCCCTCGTTTCTTGCGTTACCCTTTGCAAATCACGCCATTTGCTTTGCAACGTGATATTTTAGAACAGTTTTTAAGTTGGCAATTCCGCGAAGCATTAGCTGAGGGGGATTTACACTTCTTGGAAGATAAATGGCTAAAGGTAGAAATTAAAGATTTACATTTGCAGTGGTTTATCAGTGTTTGTGATGATAAATTAATCGTAAGCCGTTCTGAAAAAGAAGATGTAAGTTTTAGTGGTAATGCTAACGATCTTATTTTAATTGCCGCGCGTAAAGAAGATCCGGACACCTTGTTTTTCCAACGACGCTTACAAATTGAGGGCGATACAGAACTTGGGTTATATGTTAAGAACCTAATGGATGCAATTGAGTTAGACTCTATGCCATCTGTATTGCGTTTTGGTTTACTACAATTGGCTGATTTTGTGAAAAGTGGCCTTCAAGATGAAGTTGAAGACACCGCACACAGCCATGAACTGAGCTCAACTTCATGCTAATACGTGTTGAAATTCCTGTTGATATTCCTGCTATTGATGATCTTTTACGCCAATCATTTCCAACAGGCGCAGAAGCCGATTTAGTTGGTCACTTACGTGAAGAGGGATTATTAACCTTAGGTATGGTGGCAATCAATGACGAAGGCCGGATTGTTGGTTATATCGGTTTTACGCCTGTAGATATTGAGGGAAAAGATTGCCAATGGGTAGGACTTGCGCCATTAGCTGTGGCGCCACAATACCGTGGTCAGGGCATCGGTCGTCAATTGATTAATGAAGGGCTTGATAGCCTTAATGAGTTTGGTTATGGCGCTGTTGTGGTATTAGGTGAGCCAACTTATTATCAAAAATCAGGTTTTATACCGGCAAAATCACAAGGCTTGCATTGCAAATGGCCGAATACAGAAGAAGCATTTCAATTTTATGCTTTAGATAATGGCAATGTTGATGATATTCACGGCTTAGTGAACTTTTCGCCGTTATTTGATGAGGTTTAATAATCGCATCTTTTCATTATGCTAAATACTGTGCAACGTCTGAAGGCTGATCAATGATCAGCTTTTCTTTTTGTATTTTTTTTAACTGTTTTAAACGATATTCAAGTTGAGACGCTTGTTGCCTATCGCCAACTTGGCAATAAAACTCCAATGATAATGGGCCTTTCCCTCTTAGTGCTTTCGCGCCAGTTCCATTTTGATGCTGATTAAATCGTCGCTCAACATCCGTTGTTATTCCGGTATAAAGAGAGCCAAGACGATTTCTGACAATATAGATTGACCATTGAGTATCAGCCATCTTTTTTCCTTTTTGTGCTACTTATGATTTTAATAAACAAAATTTCTTAATTTCTAACGGTAGTTATTAACAAACCACTAAGTTTCAAATCTTGTAATCATATCAACACGTTGTGAAAAATTTATGACGTAAAAAACGTTTTTCTAAAAAAGTACATTCAATTATTTTGAAAAAGAACAGCAATAATTGCTAATTTTAAAGTTAAATTAAAATGCATAATATGATCCACATCACAGAGACACACTCCGCGATAGATAACAAATTTAGAATTTAATTGGAGTTCATCATGAAAAAATCTACATTAATCGCTGCAACATTAGCTTTAAGTGCTATTTCATTCGGTTCAATCGCTGCTGACAGCGTAGCAACTAGCCATACCTCTACTGGTGAGTATATCACAATTACAGGTAACGATACTTTAGATGGCTTAACAACTAAAATTGCACAAATCGCAAAAGATGAAGGCGCAACTGGTTATAAAGTTATCGGTGCTACAGGTGACGATTATCTGACTGTAAATGCGGAAATTTATCGTTAATTTATAATTATTCTCGATAAGTTACCTGCACAAAGAGACACGCGGTAAGACGCTTGTTTTGGTGATATAATTATCACCTAAACAGCGTCTCTTTTAGTTTCTATGCAGGTAAATTATGTCTACGCCAGACTCGATCAAAATAATTAAACAATATATAGCCAGTCACCATGTGTTTACCTTATGTACAACTCGTGCATTAGGGGATATTTGGTGCGCGAATTGTTTCTATTGGTTCGATGAAAGCAACATGCGACTTGTTTTTCTCTCAGAAAAACATACACGACACGCACAAATGATGCAGGAAAATTTATTTGTTGCGGGCAGTATTAGTACTCAAGAGGTTTCTGTCGCCAATCTGCAAGGCGTTCAATTCACCGGTACAGTGTCTTTATTAACCGCTAATGACGACATCAGAGCAAGAAAACAGTATTGCTTACGTTTCCCTGTGGCGCTAGCCGCCATCCATGTGCCTTTATGGCAATTACAATTGCAAGAAATTAAAATGGTGAATAATCAGCTAGGCTTTGGTACTAAGCTCTTTTGGCAACGTCACTAAGTTACTGCTTATTGCCAAAAGTAGTAATTTTTTTGCTCCCAACCTTTTAAAGACATACATGAGGTATAGAATGTTTTTCTATCTTCTTGATTAATATCTGCTACATAGCTTTCTGTCATCGGAACACGTTCTGTATAGGTCTTTTTATCCCCACAACGCTCTTTGTCGTCTTTACGGCAGGTTTTTTCTACATCACGATAAACGGTGTGTTGTAGTACCTCTTTACGAATAGGGTAACGTGTATTCGCATCCAAATCACAAATTAACTTTGCTTCTTGTAATGTGTAATCGGGTACCCCTTTAGGCTCCCATTTACTACTACACCCAGTTATTAAAACGATTGAAATTAAAGGTAAAAAAACAAATTTCATATTAAATATTGTCATAAAAAGAAGAATTAAGAATACTAATCATAAAACAAAACTAATCACTTTGACTATTGTTTTTGAAAATGATTCGCATTTGATAACGGGGGTGACTAAATAGGAGCGCTTTATAATAGTGAAGTGATCCCCAGTAGTGAAGTGATTTATCACTGGGGATCATGGGATATTACTCAAATAATGAAAGATTTTTTTCTATCTCTGCATCTATTTCAGTATGTTGGAGATGTTTAACACCAAGTTTCTTTTTCAATTCACTGCCTAGCTTCACGAGTTGATCTCGATTGGCTTTCGATTGCTTTTTACCCCATTTTTTTAAATGGTAGTTCAGTTCATGATCTTCAGAAAAGCTTACATATTTATTATCACTTAAAGGCATATATCCTCCAGTTAATTCAATGTGTATTACTTCAATTTATGGATCACCTGATTACTACTACCGCGCCACAGTAATGCGGGATCATAAAGTTCTTGTACGAACTTGCCGTCAATCAGTACGTTAATATAGCTAACGACTTCTTGTTGCTCTGGGGTTAAGTCAGCCAATAAATAGCCTGTCCAAACCCAAATATCTTTCTCAGGGCATTGCGTTTTAACACGTTTTACCAATTTTAATATAGCAGAAAGATTTTGGGGGTGCAGGGGATCACCACCGGAAAGTGATAGTCCTTGTCGTTTAATACGAGTGTCTTGTAAATCAGCAATGATCTGATCTTCCACTTCTTGGGTAAACGGCTTGCCAGATGTTAGTGACCAAGTTGATTTATTATAGCAACCACGACATTGGTGTACGCACCCTGCAACAAACAGGGTGCAACGTGTTCCTGGGCCATTGACAACATCAACAGGGTAATATTGATGGTAATTCACAGTATTAACCTAACTGACCATTAGCCAGATGTTTAACTCGACGTTTAACTTCTTCTTGTTTACCGGCATTAAATGGACGCGAATCAGGACTGCCTAAATAGCCACATACACGGCGTATCACCGACACTCTTGCAGGGTTGTGATTACCGCATCGAGGGCAGGTAAAACCTTTACTGGTACAAGAAAATTCGCCGGTATAACCACAGTCATAACATTCATCAATAGGGGTGTTTGTGCCGTAGTAAGGGACACGGGTGTAGCTATAATCCCAAACGTCTTCTAATGCTTTTAGGTTATGTTGTAAGTTTGGATATTCGCCATAGCATATGAAACCACCATTGGCTAATGGCGGGTAAGGGGCTTCAAAATCCAACTTATCATATGGATTCACTTTTTTCTCTACATCTAAGTGGAAACTGTTGGTGTAATAACCTTTATCAGTCACCCCCGGTATAATACCGAATTCCGCTGCATCTAAACGGCAAAAACGGTCACATAAGTTTTCACTAGGTGTACTGTAAAGACTAAAACCATAGCCTGTTTCTGCTTTCCATTGATCTGTCGCTTCACGTAAACGCTGAATAATTGCTATTGCTTTAGCTCTCAATGTTTCATCATCAAAGACGTGTTTTTGCGTACCAAATAAGGCATTAATCGTTTCATGAACACCGATATAACCTAATGAAATGGAGGCCCGGCCATGTTTAAAAATTTCAGCAACACTGTCATCCGCTTTTAAACGTACGCCACAAGCACCTTCCATATAAAGAATAGGGGCAACACGTGCTTTGACGTTTTCTAAACGAGCAATTCGGGTCATTAAGGCTTTTTTAGCCAATTCAAGACGTTTATCAAGCAGCGACCAGAATGCGGCTTCATCACCTTTGGCCTCAATGGCAATACGTGGTAAGTTTAAACTGATCACCCCTAGATTATTGCGCCCTTCGTGGAGCATCTCGCCATTTTCTTCATAGACGCCTAAGAAGCTACGACAACCCATTGGGGTTTTAAACGAGCCGGTTACTTTTACCACTTGATCGTAATTTAAAATATCAGGGTACATCCGCTTGCTTGCACATTCTAAAGCAAGTTGTTTAATGTCGTAGTTAGGATCACCAAATTTATGGTTTAAGCCATCTTTAATAGCAAAAACCAGTTTGGGGAAAACCGCCGTTTTGCGGTTTTTACCTAAACCCGCCATGCGATTTTCAAGGATTGAGCGTTGAATTAAACGTGCTTCTTTTGATGTGCCTAGGCCAAAGCCAAAGGTCACAAAAGGCGTTTGACCATTAGCCGTATGTAGAGTGTTAACTTCATATTCTAAAGATTGAAAAGCGTCATAACACTCTTTTTCTGTACGTGCGTTGGCGTAAGCTTCTTTATCCGCTATTTGCCATTCTTGCGCCACTTTATAGTGTTTGTCGTAACTGGCTTTGACAAAAGGTGCAAGGACTTCATCAATACGGTTGATTGTCGTGCCACCATAAATATGACTAGCGACTTGAGCAATGATCTGTGCAGTCACCGCAGTGGCTGTTGAAATGGATTTTGGCTGTTCTATTTCTGCATTACCCATCTTGAAACCGTTGGTTAACATACCATTGAGATCAATCAGCATGCAGTTAAACATAGGGAAAAAGGGTGAGTAATCGAGATCATGATAATGAATTTCACCGCGCTCATGAGCGAGTACCACATCTCTTGGCAGGATATGTAATTTTGCGTAATGTTTAGCCACAATTCCCGCAAGTAAATCGCGTTGGGTTGGGATAACTTTACTGTCTTTATTCGCATTCTCGTGCAAGATAGAGACATCACTCTGTTCGATAAGACCGCGGATTTCCTGAGTTAATCGTCCTCGTTGCTCACGAGCAACATCTCGGTCATGACGGTATTCAATATAAGCTCTGGCAATATCTTTGTGCTCGCCAGCCATCAGCTGATTTTCAACGGCGTCTTGGATCTCACGGATATCGACATTCGAACGTCCTGCGAGAGATTGTGAAACAGATTGAGCGACAAACTCACAATAATCATCATCAGTGATCTGACAAGCTTCGGCTGCTCTTTTGATAGCATCGCTGATGCGGGTTTGGTCAAAAGAGACTTTACATCCGTCTCGTTTTATCACTATGGTTTTCACAATCTGGCTCCTTAACTATTTATCCACAGGCTCTAATCCCATAAAAACAGGTGATGGCGTAGCATTGAGACTAATTGTGGATAAGGTGTGTATAATTACTATATGTTGTATCTGTGTATTTATTAAAGCACAATATATAGTAATTGGAAGCGAAATAATCTTGAGTAAAACTGATCTAAATCAAGGTATTTTTGCTACATCAGGCTTGGAGAGGGCTTGGCTGAATTGTAAATCTGAGATAAAAATGGCAGTAATAAATGATTGCTCATTTATTGAGAATATAAAAAAAGCAAAGTGCTCATAAAGAGTACTTTGCTTCTTTGATATGACAGGTAGAAAAATAAATTAGCGGATCGCGATAACTTCGATTTCTACTTTGGCATCTTTCGGTAAACGAGCAACTTCAACACAAGAGCGTGCTGGGAATGCTGCATTATGCTCTTTAAAGAAAGCTTCATAAGCTGCATTAATAGTACCGAAATCATTTAAATCTTTTACGAAAACAGTCGTTTTAATGATATTAGCAACGGTTAGACCTGCTTTTTCAATAATTGCTTTGACGTTTTCTAAAGATTGACGTGCTTGCTCTGCCGCATTGTCAGACACAAACTCACCCGTAGCAGGATCAACAGGTAATTGGCCTGATGTGATCACTAAATTACCTAAATCAACACCTTGTACATAAGGGCCGATTGCTGCAGGGGCTTTTTCGGTATTAATTTCGTAAGACATGTAGAACTCCTGTTTTTATAAGATTCATGCTAACGCTTGATTAGCTCAGCGCTATTATAGCCAGCGCAGAAGACGAGCAATATGATAGATATCAGGCTTTATCATAAAGTCTATAGGTATAAAAAGAAAATAATCCTAACGCTTTCTCGCCTTTTTATACGATATTTAGCCCATCTAAATCCCCCATTTATAGCAATTTTTTTTCTAAGATAGTGCTTATTAGCTATTTCTATTTTTTCATAAAAAGGGATCAACGCGATTGAGAGGGGATTATTCTATTTTTAGGGTAGGTGTTTATTATCTGCCCTATCAAGCAGGGCAGATAGCCAATAAGAAATCAACGAATAACGGCGTGGCGCTCAAATTCTTTTTCGCAATATTTGCAGGTTAATACCACGTCAGACGCGAATTTTTTTACGCGAAAGCTACTTTGTACCGGCTCATTATGGCTAATACAGTTGCTATTAGGGCAGGGTACAACATCTTCGAGTAATTCAGGTAAACTTAGCGCCATTTTATTGACGACTTGGTAGTCATCAATAATATTAACCGTCGCTTGAGGGGCATACATTGCTAAGCGATTTGCTTGCTCTGCGGTTAAAAAGACATTTTCAATTTTGATTAAATCTTTTTTACCTAGGTTTTCAGAAGGAAGATTAAAACCTACCGTTATTCTTTCGTCTGTTTCGGTTAAACGAAATAGAGATAGGATCTTAAAGCCCACCTGCGCCGGAATATGATCAATAACAGTCCCACGTTTGATAGCTTCAACTTTTAGTTTGTGATCATGAGTCATGGTGTGCTCCTTATTAAAGAACTAAGTTTTTATTCAGAACTAAGGCAAGTAGTGCCTGACGCGCGTAAATACCATTACCTGCTTGTTGGAAATAGTAAGCATAAGGGGTGTTATCAACATCGGTGGTAATTTCATCGATACGTGGCAGGGGGTGTAATATCTTAAGATTATCTTTTACATTCACCAGATCAGCACTGGTTAAGATAAACTGGGCTTTGACATTGGCATATTCAGAAGGATCAAGGCGCTCTTTTTGTACCCGAGTCATATACAGGATATCCAGCTCTGACATCACTTCATCTACAGTTTCATGTTGACTATATTCAACACCATGCTCTTCGAGTAAATGCAAGATATGCTCTGGCATGGCCAGCACTTTTGGGGCAATAAAATAGAGGTGATTTCCTGTAAATTTGGCTAATGCTTGGGCTAGTGAGTGTACTGTGCGACCATATTTTAAATCACCTACCATCGCTATATTGAGGTTATCTAATCGGCCTTGTGTTTCTTTAATGGTAAACAAGTCTAGTAACGTTTGGCTTGGGTGTTGGTTGGCACCGTCCCCAGCATTAATAACGGGGATATCCCCAGCAAATTCAGAGGCCAAACGTGCCGCACCTTCTTGAGGATGACGAATAACAATGGCATCAGCATAAGTACGTAGTACGGAAATAGTATCAGCTAAGGTTTCCCCTTTTTTACCTAAAGAGGTGTTACTACCATCTGCAAAGCCAACCACAGACGCCCCTAAACGATGGATTGCTGTTTCAAAAGATAAGCGAGTGCGGGTGGAGGCTTCAAAAAAACAACTGGCAATCACTTTGTCTTTTAATAATTGGCTATTGGGGTGCTGTTTTAATTTGTCAGCAACATGGAGAACAGACTCCAGATCGTCTCGGTTCAGATCATTGATGGAGATAATATGCTTATGATAGAGCGGATTAGTCATTAGAGTTCTCCTTTGATGATACGATAAATGGTGCGATATGTGTTTTTCTACAGACCAAAAAAAACCCCTCAATGAGAGGGGTTTTAAAAAATAGCTTTTTGGAAAAAAGAGAGCGCTTACGACCGGTTAGGGTACGTAATGTGACAACAAATTGGCATTGGCGCTGTTTCATCTTTCCTCCTGACAAATTGTGGCGCATTATACGCATCTTAATCTTACACGCAAGCGTTTGCTTTTAATTTTTTGCAAAAAAATTTTTTTAATTTAAAAATCAATTAGCTTAAAGAAAAGGCAAAAAAGCACCCTTTGTTTAATCATTAAAAAACGGTGCTTTTGCATGAATATGTATTTTTAAAAAGGATTTGCTAAGGTCGCCACCATAACCGCTTTAATCGTGTGTAGACGATTTTCTGCTTCATCAAATACAATACTGTGTTTTGATTCAAAAACCTCGTTAGTGACTTCAAAACCACCATATAAGCCAAATTCTTCTGCTAATGCTTGCCCCATTGTTGTCTCTTCATCATGAAAAGCCGGTAAACAATGCAGGAATTTAACGTCTGGATTACCCGTTAGTTTGATTACATCCATATTAACCTGATAAGGTTTGAGTAACGTAATACGCTCTTTCCAAACTTCTTTTGGCTCTCCCATAGATACCCACACATCCGTGTAGAGAAAATCGGCGTTTTTAACGCCTTCTGCGACATTTTCAGTTAAGGTAATTTTCCCCCCATTTTGCTGAGCGATATTTTGGCATTCAGCGACTAATTCTGCTTGTGGCCAACACGCTTTTGGTGCGACTAGGCGTAAATCCATTCCTGTTAAGGCAGCTGCTTCGAGTAGGGTATTGCCCATATTGTTACGAGCATCACCAAGATAAGCAAAAATGGTTTCTGATAATGGTTTTGTTTGGTGTTCAGTAATAGTGAGCAAATCCGCTAATAATTGTGTGGGGTGAAACTCATCGGTTAATCCATTCCAAACCGGTACATCAGCATATTTTGCCAGCATTTCTACTGTTTTTTGGCCATAACCACGATATTGAATACCATCATACATACGTCCTAACACGCGAGCGGTATCTTTTATCGATTCTTTATGACCGATTTGGCTTCCTCCGCCGAGATAGGTCACATTCGCACCTTGATCAAAGGCGGCCACTTCAAAGGCACAACGGGTACGGGTGGAATCTTTTTCAAAAATCAGCGCAATATTTTTTCCTGTGAGATACTGCTGTTCATGGCCTGATTTTTTTGCTTGTTTAAGTTCTAGTGATAAAGCCAGTAATTGTTGTATTTCTGCTGATGAGAAGTCGAGTAAACGTAAAAATGATCTTTGGTAGAAAGGGTTCATAGATAAGCATCCTATAATTGAATTTATATTCAATTTAATACAATAAATATTCATCATCAACCCTTAAACGTCACTTTTGAATGAAAAACTCTGCGATATGAGCCTTATTTAACTATGGAGTGTTTATTCCCCCTGTGGGAGAATAACCAAGATATCTTTCAGACTATTGCGGAGCGGAATTATGGCGGACAGCAAAGAGCTAGCAGAACAACGTGAAGAAACACGTCTTATTATTGAAGAATTACTCGAAGATGGCAGTGATCCCGATGCACTGTACGCAATTGAACACCACATTTCATGTGAAAATTTTGAAACGTTAGAAAAAGCGGCTGTTGAAGTTTTTAAATTAGGTTATGAAGTCACCGAGCCTGAAGAAATTGAAATTGAATCAGGTGAGATCTTAGTCTGCTTTGATGCGGTTAGTGAAAGTGGTCTAAATGCTGAACTGATTGATGCGCAAGTAGAACAGTTAATGAATTTAGCGGAAAAAATGGGTGTCTATTACGACGGCTGGGGAACTTATTTTGAAGATCCCGACGCTGAGTACGATGACGAAGATGGCGAAAATGAAGATGACGAAAGCGAGTCTGATAAGTCATCACGCCTGCACTAATTGTTGGCGCTATATGTTGTCCCAATGTACCAGTCTTTAGGTGCAAAAAAGAACACCCGCCACAAATTCTTTTTGTGACGGGTATTTTTTAAATGGCTAATCCATCATACCAAACTTACCATTGTCATAGTCATCAAAAGCTTGTAATAACTCTTGTTGTGTATTCATGACAAAAGGCCCTTGTCCTACTACTGGCTCATTAATGGGCTCACCCGTTAATATTAATACGATAGCGTCTCCCATGGATCCTAATGTTAGGGTATCACCGTGGGTATCTAATATTGCGATTTCATGTTGACGTACAATATCACTGTTATTGAGATGTATCGCACCTTTAACGACAAATACCATCGCATTATGTCCCTCAGGGATAGCATAGTGTGAAGTACCCGCATGATTTAAGCGCACATCCCACAGGTTTAAAGGGGAATAGGTCATAGCAATACCAGATGTATTTGCATAGTCACCGGCAATGACTCGGACATAGCCCTGTGCATTAGGTAATTGCACATGAGGAATATCTTGCGCTTTTAGTGCTTGATAACGGGGTTGTACCATTTTATACGCGCTTGGCAAATTAACCCACAGTTGTACGACTTCAAGCATACCTCCCTCTTTCGTCATTTTTTCAGAGTGATATTCTTTATGTAAAATACCTGAAGCGGCTGTCATCCACTGCACATCACCTTCAGCAATTGTACCGGCATGACCGGTAGAATCATGGTGAGATACTTCGCCTTGATAAGCTATAGTGACCGTTTCGAATCCACGGTGGGGATGAGTCCCAACACCACGCGCATTAGTAACAGGCTTAAATAATGTAGGCTCAGCATAATCCATTAATAAGAATGGGCTATATTGCTCTGCATTCTCTTTATAAGAGAATACTGTGCTCATAGAAAAGCCATTACCAACCCAATGTGGATTAGGTGCTGAATAAATTTGTTTTACCTGTCTCATTGTCATGATGTTTCTCCTGATTAAGGAAAGAAACCGCAATAACCCAGACACAGAAGGAGGTAATACAGGTTATCGCGATTTCTTAATGAGTACGATCATAAATTGTTCGCTCTATAAACAAAATAGGGGGAATTTGTTGATGGTATTCAAAAAAAATGAATGATCTTTTTAAGGTAAAAAAGTCAGGGATGATAAGTAGAAAAGCCTAACAGTAAAAATGATTTTAAAATTATTATTAATTATTTTCCAAAATAAAAACCACATTCTGCTTTATAAAAATAACTCAGAATGTAGTTTATTCATAAAACTATATATTATTTATTAGTATCGCCGCAACCGCCGATAATTTTAGAGATAGATACTGCTGGGTGTAATAAATAGTCGTAGTTACAATCTTTTTCTTTGTTGTAAACACTACCAGTACAACCAGTCATTACGGTAACAAAAGAAGCAATAAGTGCAATTTTGACAAAGTTTTTCATAAGAAATTCCTTTTTAATTTTAGAATGTTAAAAGCCACAGCATGACTTTCTGTGCATAAAGATATTAAATTATCTATAAATAGCAATATAAAAAAATAGGAATTTTAAAATAGAACAGAAACTAAAAAATATTTTATTTAAGATGTGAAATATGATTATCTAGAGTAAAATGAGAAATAAATTAAACTTGTGTTTTTTTATTAAATTTAAGATAAATATTTAATGTGAAATAGATTGCTAATAATTTAAATATAGATTAATCATTAAAAATAGCTGTAAAATATCGCTCTTTTATACCATTAAGATAAATTCATTTTATATTGATAAGTGCTATTGTGAGATAACAAAAAACCCGCATTAAATATGCGGGCGTTTATATCTATACAGCATGTAGATACATGGTTATGAGAAATATCAAAGTGATTTCAGCATACGAATTTCACAGTCGCTGTGGCCTGTATTACCTAATGCTTTATCAATAAACTCAAAGCCTAATTTTTCATATAGACTAATTGCTGCTTTTAAAATATCAGTAGTTTCTAAGTAGCAGCGACTAAAGCCTTGTTGCTTACCAAACTCAAGAGATTGCTGAACAATTTTTTTCGCAATTCCTTTTCCTCGTAACTTAGAAGAGAGATACATTTTCTGTAATTCACAAGTCTCCCCATCGCCACCTGCAAGAGGTGCGACACCACCACCACCAACAATTTCGCCATCCATTTCTACCACCCAGTAAGCGCTGCGAGGTTGATGATAAACTTCGAATAAGGTATCTAAAATCGGATCAGCTACTGCAAATCCTTTATCCGCTGTTAAGCCATGCTCGGCGGAAACTTCTCGAATAACGCGTGCAATGCCGGCGTTATCTCTTTTTTCAATGGCTCTGATAATAATATTTTGTGTTGCATTAGGGTTTGCAGTCATAGTTGCACTCATCGTTTTACTTATTAGTAGAATATTTTTTGATAATGTATTGAGAGAGCACCGGAAAGGAACTTCTTCATTGAAAGTAGCACTGAGGGCCACTGAAAACATCTTAATTGATTAAATAGGATTGTAAACTGTTATGCCTGTTTATTTATATGATTAGGGTATTTGTTGGTAGAGATATATTTCAAATATCTATTTCATTAGAGCGAGAATAATAGAGAAAAGGCATTATATAGCACTATTTCACTGCAAAACGAGTCACAATATAGTGAAAAAATGTTTTATTTTTAGGTTTAGTGATAAACCTATTATCTTAAGTAGTAACGATATTAGATGTTAAAAATAAACTAAAACCCGCAATCAATGCGGGTTTTAGTATTAATGGTGCAATAACTTATAACGCAGCAATAGAGACTTTTTGGGCAATCAGCTTCTCTTTAGCATTTAAACAAGATGCTAAACGCTCACGCTCTTTGGCGACAACAGCCTCAGGTGCGCGATTAACAAAGCCTTCGTTTGATAATTTGCTGTCTAATGTAGTGATATCTTTCTCTACTTTTTCAAGCTCTTTATCTAAACGGGCAAGCTCTGCATCTTTATCAATAAAGCCGGCCATTGGGATCAACAGCTCTGCACCGCTCACCAGTTTAGTTACCGATAATGGTGCTTCTTCACCTTCCGCTAATGGGCGAATATCCGCTAAGCGACCCATTGCTTTTAAGAAACCAATGTTATCACTGACGCGACGTTTAGCCGTTTCATCCGCACCACGTAAAATAACATCCAGTGGTTTACCTGGCGCAATATTCATTTCTGCACGGATATTACGAACTGCGACGATAACCTCTTTGATCCATTCCAGATCGTTAAGTGCTTGCTCGTCGACTAATGACGCATCAAATTCAGGGAAAGCTTGGAGCATGATGGTTTCGCCTTCAATGCCTTTCACCTCTTTAACGCGTTGCCAGATAGTTTCTGTAATAAATGGAATAATTGGATGAGCAAGACGTAACAGACCCTCTAATACTTCAATCAAGGTATGACGAGCAGCACGTTTTTGAGCATCATTACCTTTATGAACCGCCGGTTTTGATAACTCAAGATACCAGTCACAGAATTGGTTCCAAGTGAATTCGTATAAAATACCGGCAGCAATATCAAAGCGATAATTATCTAACGCTTCACGATAGGCTTTTATGGTGTTATTGAATTCAGCTAAGATCCAGCGATCAGCCAATGAGAATGTCATCTCACCACCGTGATAGCCACAGTCTTGATCTTCTGTATTCATCAGTACAAAACGACTGGCATTCCATAATTTGTTACAGAAATTACGGTAACCTGACAGACGTTTCATATCCCAGTTAATATCACGCCCTGTAGAAGCTAACGCCGCTAAAGTAAAGCGCAGAGCATCAGTACCATGTGCTTCAATACCTTCTGGGAACTCTTTTTTGGTGCGTTTAGCAATACGCTCAGCCATTTGTGGCTGCATCATATTACCAGTGCGTTTTTCTAACAGTTTATCTAATGTGATACCGTCAATCATATCTAAAGGATCAAGTACGTTACCTTTAGATTTTGACATTTTCTGACCTTCTTCATCACGGATAAGGCCTGTCATATAAACGGTTTTAAATGGAACCTGTGGTTTACCTTCATCATCTTTAATAAAGTGCATGGTCATCATGATCATGCGGGCAATCCAGAAGAAGATAATATCGAAACCGCTCACTAATACATTCGTTGGATGGAATGTTTTCAGTGCTTCGGTGTTTTCTGGCCAGCCTAAGGTTGAGAATGTCCACAGTGCAGAAGAGAACCACGTATCGAGTACGTCTTCATCTTGGCGTAATGCTACATCGGCAGCAATGTTATTTTCACGACGCACTTCTTCTTCGTCACGACCGACATAAACATTACCTTCGTTATCATACCAAGCCGGGATACGATGACCCCACCACAGTTGACGAGAAATACACCAATCTTGAATATCATTCATCCAAGAGAAGTACATGTTTTCGTACTGTTTAGGTACAAATTGAATATCACCATTTTTAACCGCTTCTACCGCAGGTTTCGCTAAAGGTGCCGCACGGACATACCATTGGTCAGTTAATAAAGGTTCAATAACCACACCACCACGATCACCGTAAGGTACCGTTAAATCGTGAGGTTTGATCTCTTCTAATAATCCTAAACGTTCAAATTCAGCAACAATAGCTTTACGTGCTGCAAAACGTTCCATACCTTGGTAGGCTTCTGGGATCTCTGTGCTATATACATCAGATTCAACACCGTTAGTGTCTAATACTTCTGCGCTAACACGAATGTTGCCATCAAAATCCATGATATTAATCATCGGTAGTTGATGGCGACGACCTACTTCATAGTCATTAAAGTCATGGGCAGGGGTGATTTTTACACAACCGGTGCCTTTTTCCATATCCGCGTGTTCATCCGCTAAAATAGGAATACGACGGTTCATTAAAGGTAGAATAACCTCTTTACCAATCAGATCTTTATAACGTGGATCTTCTGGGTTAACCGCAACGCCAGTATCACCTAACAGTGTTTCAGGACGAGTCGTGGCAACAATCAGATAATCTTTACCCTCTGCCGTTTTAACGCCATCAGCTAATGGATAACGCAGATGCCACATTGAGCCTTTTACTTCGCGGTTTTCAACTTCGAGATCGGAAATGGCAGTGTGTAATTTAGGATCCCAGTTAACAAGACGTTTGCCACGATAGATAAGATCTTCTTTGTGTAAACGAACGAAGGCTTCTTTTACTGCTTTAGATAAACCTTCATCCATGGTAAAGCGTTCGCGATCCCAATCTACGGAGTTACCTAAACGGCGCATTTGGTTAGAGATATTACCGCCGGACTCTGCTTTCCACTCCCAAATTTTATCGATGAAAGCATCACGGCCATAATCATGGCGGTTTTTACCTTCTTCAGCAGCAATCTTACGCTCAACAACCATCTGTGTTGCGATACCTGCATGGTCAGTACCCGCTTGCCACAAGGTATTTTTACCCTGCATACGTTGATAGCGGATCATGGTGTCCATGATGGTTTGTTGGAAAGCATGACCCATGTGCAGGCTACCTGTCACATTAGGTGGTGGGATCACAATACAAAAGCTTTCTTTGGATGTATCACCATTGGCTTTAAAGTAGCCATTTTTTTCCCAATGTTGATACAGAGGTTGTTCAATCTCTGTCGGATTATAAGTTGTATCGAGCGATGGCTCTTTCGGTGCGGATTTATTTTCCATATTCTTTACGTATTCAATAGGTTGGCGGCGTAGCCATTGTCAAAGTAAAGCCGACGCTACGATAAATTTTATATCGTTCTCGCGCCAACTGTTTTAATTGTTCATCGATAGGTACGAAGTCTATCACTTCATGGAAAGCTGTGGCAAAGTCTGCAAATTGTGACTGCAAATTAATCAGGAGATCACGCGGGGCATTACCCCGTTTACCCGGCCAACATAATTCAACAGGTGCACCATAACGAGGCCCTTCACCTGCTAGGTTATGAGGCACAAATTGATGTGGCTCTCTTGCCCATAGAGCTTCATCCAACAATTCAGCTTGTGGCTGTGAATCACAGACGAGCAAAACCCGTTTGCCTAAACGCCAATGTTCTGCGGCAAGTTGACAAGCAAGCCACTCATGGGCTTGTAAATCTTGATGTATTGATGGATGTTCCATTAAATAAAACGTGGCGTTTTTCATGATATCCCGATAATAGAAGGGTATTGCATTGCAATACCCTTCTATGAGTCTGCTCTATTTACCTTAATAATTATGCGGTATTACTCGTCGCTATTCAAACCTGCGCGGTTTAATAAGAACTGCGACAGTAAAGATACTGGGCGACCCGTAGCACCTTTTGCTTTACCAGAGCGCCATGCCGTACCTGCGATATCTAAATGTGCCCAGTTATATTTGCTTGCAAAGCGCGCTAAGAAACAACCTGCAGTAATGGCTCCCCCTAAACGTCCACCCGTATTGGCAAGATCGGCAAAATTAGATTCAATTTGCTCATAGAACTCTTCGCCTAAAGGTAAGCGCCATGCGCGATCGCCCGCTTGCTCTGAAGCATTCATTAATTCATGGGCTAATGGGTTATGGTTAGACATTAATCCACTATAATGATGACCTAATGCCACCATACAAGCCCCTGTTAATGTGGCGATATCAATAACTAACTCAGGCTCAAAGCGCTCAACGTAGGTTAATGTATCACACAGCACTAAGCGACCTTCAGCATCCGTATTTAATACCTCAACAGTCTGGCCTGACATAGTAGTAAGAATATCACCAGGACGATAGGCTTTACCACCCGGCATATTTTCACAGCCAGCCAATACACCGATGACATTAATAGGTAGTTGTAACTCAGCAACGACGCGCATCACACCATATACTGTTGCTGCACCACACATGTCGTATTTCATTTCATCCATGCCATCAGCAGGTTTAATTGAAATACCACCAGAATCAAAGGTGAGCCCTTTACCAACCAGTACGATTGGACGGGATTCAGGATCTTGATTACCTTTATATTCAATAATCGACATTAAAGATTCATTTTGTGAACCTTGACCGACCGCTAAATAGGCATTCATATTTAGCTCTTTCATCTGCTCTTCACCAATGACTCGGGTAGAGACATTCGCGGATGAGTCAGCGAGTTGGCGAGCTTGAGAGGCTAAGTATGCTGCATTACAGATATTAGGTGGCATATTAGCTAAATCTTTACAGGCTTTGATCCCTGATGCAATAGCTAAGCCGTGGGCAATAGCACGTTCACCACTTGGTAATTCACGTCGAGTAGGGACATTAAAGACCATTTTACGTAATGGACGACGTAATTCGGTTTTATTACTTTTCAGTTGATCAAAGGTATAGAGGCAGTCTTTTGCAGTCTCAACCGCTTGACGTACTTTCCAGTAATTATTACGGCCTTTAACATGTAGCTCAGTCAGAAAACAAACTGCTTCCATTGACCCTGTTTCATTGAGCGTGTTAATTGTTTTCTGAATAATTTGTTTGTACTGACGTTCATCCAATTCACGCTCTTTACCACAACCAATCAGCAAAACGCGCTCAGAGAGAACATTTGGCACATGGTGCAGCAGCAATGACTGGCCGACTTTACCTTCCAGTTCACCACGGCGTAATAAGGCGCTGATGTAACCATCGCTGATTTTATCAAGTTGCTCCGCTATCGGAGATAAACGACGAGGCTCAAACACCCCCACGATAATACAAGCGCTGCGTTGTTTCTCTGGGCTGCCGCTTTTTACATTAAACTCCATGCGTTCTCCTGAATATTAAAGACAAAAACGGAAAGTATCGTTTAGAATAGTGATCCGCATTAATCTACCCCATAGAAAGTTTACTTTTTATGTTAAGCTAAATGCATTAATTGAACACAACTAATTTAGCTAACTTATAAGCTTGTTCTGATTGGGAACCTGTTTATAGCATGTTTTGATATCATTTGGGCTGCAAGAATGTCTAACTGAGATGCACAAATGATAGATATACAACGAAGTTAGCGATTTTCCTGCAAAAAGACAAGTTTTCACAGGCATAACTAGCGTGATTATAATTCGATATTTAGCTCGGGAAACCCTTAAAAGTCAGATAGCCATCTTATTTATCTTGATGCTTATCTTCTTTAGCCAAAAGCTGGTTGAAATTTTAGGGGCTGCTGTAGAAGGTAATATTCCTACAAACCTTGTGGTTTCTCTGCTGTGGCTGGGGATCCCCGAGATGGCACAGCTTATTCTACCATTAAGCCTTTTTCTTGGTCTTCTGATGACTTACAGCAAACTTTATGTTGAAAGTGAGATAACCGTCATGAATGCCTGTGGAATAGGTAAAAAAGCATTAGTGCAAGCAGCACTATTGTTGTCATTACTTACTAGCGTCTTGGCGGCAGGGAATGTGGTGTGGTTGATACCATGGTCGTCTGTACATCAAGAGCAAGTGCTGGAAGATGCAAAAGCCAATCCAAGCTTAGCGGCATTAATGGAAGGGCAATTTAAAATGTCCAGTGACCGTAATATGGTGCTTTATCTCGGTAGCGTAAAGGGCAACCAATTCCAAGATGTTTTCTTGGCTCAATTGCGTCCAACACAAAACCAACGCCCATCTGTTGTGGTGGCGGATAAAGGGTATACCAAAGAGCTACCAAACGGTAACCAAGTCGTGGTACTTAGCGAGGGTACGCGGTATGAAGGTACGGCGGTACTACGCGATTTTCGTATTACTGATTTTACCGATTACCAAGCGGTGATAGGCCATCGAGAGTCTACTATTAGCCGTAATCGCGTCGAACAAAAAACCATGAATGAGTTGTGGCATTCAACAGAGCCTGAGTCTATCGCTGAATTTCATTGGCGTTTAACCTTAATTTTCTCTGTGGTGATCATGGCGTTAATGGTTGTGCCGTTAAGTGAAGTCAACCCACGTCAAGGGCGAGTATTAAGTATGTTGCCGGCGATGTTACTTTATTTGGTGTTTTTCCTATTACAAAGCTCCTTGCGTTCAAGCGGTGAAAAAGGAAAAGTTGACCCACTTATTGCTATGTGGACAGTGAATGGGATTTATTTTGCTTTAGCGCTGTTATTGAATGCGTGGGATACCTTACCAATGCGCAAACTACGTGCTCGCTTTAAGAAAGGAGTTGCCTGATGTTTGGTGTATTAGATAAATATATCGGGCGTACGATTTTGCAATCGATTTTGATGACGCTATTTTTACTGGTATCACTGTCTGGCATTATCAAATTCGTCGATCAGCTGCGCAAAGTAGGGCAAGGTGATTTTACGACCTTAGATGCGGGGATTTATGCGGTTTTAAATATCCTCAAAGATGTGCAAATCTTCTTTCCGATGGCGGCCTTATTAGGGGCTTTATTAGGGTTAGGGGCATTAGCGACACGTAGTGAGCTGGTGGTGATGCAGGCATCGGGTTTTACTCGTTTGCAAATTGCCGGCTCCGTGATGAAAACCGCGATCCCATTAGTACTGTTAACGGTATTAATTGGCGAGTGGGGGGCACCGCAAGGTGAACAATATGCACGTAATTACCGTGCAGAAAAGATCATGGGTAACTCTTTAGTGTCCACTAACCGTGGAATGTGGGCTAAAGATGGTAATCAATTTATCTATATTAACCGTATTAAAAGCCAAAATGAGATGCAAGGCATTACGCTGTATAATTTCGATAATAATCGAAAACTTGAAACTGTGCGTTATGCATCCAGTGCCACTTATGATCCAGATAAAAAAGTGTGGTTACTAAAACAAGTTGAGCAATCTGATCTTACTTCGCCACAAAAAATCACGGGTAAAAAACAGGTATCTTTAGAGTGGCAGACTCGCCTAACACCTGAAAAACTGAGTGTTGTGGCATTAGATCCAGATGCCTTATCCATAAGTGGCTTATATCAATATGTAAAATACCTCAAACAGAGTGGGCAAGAATCAGCCAACTATGAGCTGAACTTCTGGAAAAAAATCTTTGCGCCTATTTCTGTTGCGGTGATGATGCTAATGGCGCTGTCATTTATTTTTGGCCCATTACGTACTGTACCTATGGGGCTGCGTGTGGTAACAGGAATAGCCTTTGGTTTTCTGTTCTATATTGTGAATGAAGTCTCAGGCCGATTAAGTTTGGTATATGGCATTCCTGCCGTAGTGGCAGCCTTAGTTCCTGGTATGCTCTTTTTAGTATTAAGTTTATGGTTATTAATGAGGCGTAATCGCTAAGTAGTATTAACGATTAACAATGCTTAAAGAAAAAGCGCCTTCAACAATCAAGGCGCTTTTTTATCGGTCTATAAGTTGATTATTTCGTTTAAAAACTTTGTGCTAAAGCACGCACAAGGGCATTTGTACCTCGAGTCACTTCACTAAACTTGGTGCCATTAGCTTTACGGGTGATGACAACAAAAACACCGATATTTAATTCAGGAATGGTTGCCATATAGGTATTAAAACCACCGCCACCACCGGTTTTTTGGTAAATAGCAGGCACACCATTGGCAGGCGCCATATAAACCCATCCTAAGCCAATGCCATCCGCTCGCCCTGCAACATCCATTCCTTCAATAGAAGATAGTCGTTGGCGCGGAAAATAAATAGACTGCTCTTTACTGGCCGTCGCTTTTCTCATCGTATTATTTGAGTTTAAAAAGCCTTGCATCCAACGTTGCATATCTGCAGGCGTAGAATAAACACCCCCACTTCCGGCGGCGGCGATAGTCTCAGAACAAGGGCTGGGTCTATAACCAATTAATAATCGCTGACATTGTGTGCTACTTGGCGTTAACGTGGTATCACGCATTCCCGCAGGTTGTGTCACATACTGTTTTAATAGTTGAGGATAGTTTTTACCAGAGGCTTTCACTAATGCATCTGCTAATAAATCATAAGCCAGATTAGAATAAGAGGCAGATTGTCCCGCCGGTGTTGTTAAAGAGGCTTTTTTTAGCCAGTTCCAGCGATCGCCATGGGTTGGCCAAATAAAAACCGGTCTACCCCATTTTCCGCCGGGTTGTTCACGAGGAAAACCACTGGTATGGGTAGCTAAATGATAAAGACGAATAGGAGATTGATTGTTCACTAATGGAATATCGACACCATAATAACTATATTTTTGCAGAGGATCAGTAACCAACAACTTGCCATCATCTTGTAATTTTAACATCACTTCACTCGTCATTAATTTAGTAATAGAAGCAATACGTATTAATGAGTTCATTGACGGGGTTTGACGGCTATCGGGGCTTGTAGTACCAAAAGCACGATTAAGAGATTGCGTATTGTTAATCATGACAATCACCATCCCTTGAGGGTTACTCTTTTGATAAATCTGCTGAGCATACTTATCAAAAATCTCCCGACTATTATTCGCCTTTGGTGATAAGGTGGTTGGCCATTGTGACAATTCAGGCACATTATGTTGATTAAACTTAGCGGGTGACGTTGGCGTTACCGTTGCTCGTTGACTACAGGCATTGAGCGTAAGTAGTGCAACAGGAATGAGGAGATATTTTAGGAGATGTTTTTTCATTTTATGATCAACATAACGAGTAAGGTGAAAGAAAAGAGAACAAAATAAATCAGCCATAACATAAATGGATGATTGTTTTATCGCGTTACTTTTTGTTTTTATTTATCATTTTTAGTACAGCACCTAAAACAAGCCCAATAAAAATACCGGCCATGATCCAGCTAACAATACCCATACCATCCCCTTTATAGCAGATTTAAACCAAATTTTGATTATATTATCAGAAATAAGAATGTCTATCAGAGCAATAGTGGGTTAATGAAAAGTTGATGTAAAATAGGCTGAAGGGCTTCTACAAAGAGATTTTTTGTGAAGGACATCATAAAAATCTTATTATTGGTTATTTTTTGTACATAAAAAGGGTGAAAAAAACAGGAAAGTATTACAAAGGTGTTACAATCCCCCCTAAATTTTGCCTATTTTTACTTTATTATTAGCTTTTCTTTATTATTCGGTTAACAGTTGTTTATCAAGTAAATGTTAATTAATGAAATTATATTCTTTAAATTGATTGATTTCTGGTTTTATATTCTAGATATATATTTAAATTACCCATTTTCAAGGTTTTTGTAAAGATACTCACTCTGCGTGTTATACTTTGTAATACTTTAATTGTTGTGAAACATACAAATAAAACTTAATATAATCTCATAAAATCGACAGCTAAACACTAAATGCGAGTAAAGACGTATTAACAAAATTAACAAGGGAAAATGGTTAAAGAGAAATAAAACATAACAAAATGAAAGGAAAGCGAATAAATAAAAAGAGAGTAAAACGTCTCTGTAATAAAATAATAATGAATTAATCATCAGTATAAATAAATCTATTTTAATAGAGGGCTTTTTATTTAAAGATAAGACTTTTATTTAACCAAGTATTATTATCTTAAAAAATAAAAATAGTTTAAATAACAGTAAGTAAATCAATAGATAGGAAAATAAAGCTATTTATTAACTATATAGTTAAAGAAATAGTTAGAGGCTATCTATTTTAAATAACAATATATATTAAATATAACACTCTATTTAGAATAAAAATTCTTCCTTACACCAGGGAAGAAAAGGGCAGTGACATTAAAAAAATAACGATAGTCATAAAAATAAAATTAAGCCCTTAAATTGCAGTACCGTCGGATCAAAACACTAACCCAGTTTTGATCCTTTTTTTATATCTCGTTATATATAATTTAATATATCGATTTTGTCTACTGCTCAGTTATAACGATGACAACAGAAGATAATCCATATATGCACAAATAAATGAAGTCAGTGTGCTAAGAGACTTAGGGATTGAGACTTGTTAAATTCAATGTTGCTTATCGATAGATGAATGTTACACGTTTGCCCCATTCATAGAAGAACGATAAGATAAATGCACTTTTTTTCGCCAATCAAACTGAAAACCAACAATAATTGTTGCGAGGGTTCCTCACGCAAGTATAATGAGCCTGTTTTCCAAACACACTTCAGTGCCGGAGTGGCGGAATTGGTAGACGCAGTTGATTCAAAATCAACCGCCTTCGGGTGTGCCGGTTCGAGTCCGGCCTTCGGCACCATCAGTATGTAAATAGACCTCAACTGAGGTCTTTTTTTATGTCTGAAATCCCCGAAACACAAGGTTTTCCTCGCTTTTTCACTCAACCTAAGTCAATCTGATTCAATCTACATCAACTTGCTGATGTGGGTACAAATGTGGGTATATCCCGGTTCGATAATGTTTGTACCCACACAGAACGCTAAAAAGGATGGTTATTATGGCCTTGAGTGATGTAAAGGTACGTACTGCCAAACCACAAGAAAAAGCTTATAAGCTGACCGATGGTGATGGCATGGTATTGCTAGTTCATCCGAATGGTTCTAAATATTGGCGTTTTCGCTATCGCTTTGGTGGAAAAGAAAAAATGCTGGCGTTGGGGAAATACCCTGAGGTATCACTCGCTGATGCAAGAGCAAGACGTGATGAAGCGCGTAAACAACTCGCTAATGATATTGATCCTAGTGAATCTAAAAAAGCTGTGAGGGTAGAGCAAGAAAAAGAAGCCATTACTTTTGAGAAGGTCGCAAAAGACTGGCATGCGAGTAATAAAAAATGGTCTGAGTCACACAGTGCGCGTGTACTCAAAAGTTTGGAGGATAACCTTTTCGCTGCAATCGGGCATTACAATATCGCTGAGCTAAAAACCCGAGATCTTCTTGCTCCAATTAAAGCCGTAGAGATGTCTGGACGTCTTGAAGTAGCCTCTCGTTTACAACAGAGAACCACAGCGATTATGCGCTTTGCTGTACAGAGTGGCTTAATTGACTACAACCCTGCACAGGAAATGGCTGGTGCTGTTGCGACCAGCAATAGACAACATCGACCAGCACTAGAGCTTAATCGAACACCGGAACTCCTCCATCGTATAGATCAATATTCTGGTAGACCATTAACAAGACTTGCAGTACAACTCACCTTGTTAGTATTTATTCGTTCTAGTGAACTGCGTTTTGCTCGTTGGTCAGAAGTTAATTTTAAAACAGCAATGTGGACGATACCCGCAGAGCGTGAATCAATTGAAGGTGTAAAGCACTCTAATCGTGGCTCTAAAATGAAAACACCTCATTTAGTTCCACTATCGCGACAAGCGATAAAGATCTTGGAACAAGTCAAACTCATTAGCGGTGATCATGATCTGATCTTTATTGGTGATCATAATCCTCGTAAACCAATGAGTGAAAATACAGTGAATAAATCTTTACGAGTCATGGGATATGATACTCAAGTGGATATCTGTGGACATGGTTTTCGTACCATGGCATGTAGTTCGCTGATTGAATCAGGTCTATGGTCTAGAGATGCAGTAGAACGTCAAATGAGCCATCAGGAGCGTAACTCAGTAAGAGCTGCTTATATCCATAAAGCTGAACACCTTGATGAGCGTAGATTGATGCTGCAATGGTGGGCTGATTTCCTCGATGCCAATAGAGAACAAGCTATCTCACCGTTTGACTATGCCAAAGTGAATAACCCATTTAAGGTATAATTCATCTAACAGTAATACGTCTCATTCAACAATTAACCATTATCTCATAAGCCTCTGTCCTTACGGACAGGGGCTTTTTTCGTTCTAATCAATCTAAAAGGAAATCATGATGGAAAATCAACTTTGCTGCCCTGTATGCGACTCAATCCGTATTCGTGAACGTCATATAGGGAAAAAGACGGGAGCTGTTGCTGGTGGGGTATCAGGCGCATTAGCTGGAGCGACTATTGGTTCTGCTGTTCCTGTAGTAGGTACTATTGCTGGTGCTACGGTAGGGGCACTATTCGGACGTTTAGTTGCAGGAGCTACTGCTGGGGCTGTGAGTGGTTCAGCTTTGGATGGTGTAGTATTTGATCGTTATGAATGTATCGAGTGTGAATACACGTTTGATTAGTAGTCAATAGGATGTGAGCAATCACATCCTATTAAAGTCATATTCATCCAAAATATCAGGCTAGCTAGATATTAATTAGAAACTCTATATCTTATCTGTTGTCTATGATTCTTGAGCTGCCAATATTTCAGCTTTTATCCCTTCTCTAAAATTATTACTACCAAGAGGTGTTAATGGTGCTAAAGGACAAATAGGTAAAAGCACCATATCGCCCTTAATCATTCTATACCCCTCTTCAAATCCGGCACAAAATTCATCTTCTGATGCAAATACCACCATAGGCATCATTAGTAACAGGCCAATAAATAACATTAATTTTTTCATGTTTTCACCATAAGTTAGATAACCATATTTGTATGATTTATCTTTAGCTCTCAGTTAGACACCACCAACGCCTTTAAATTTCTCAATAAACGTACTTATCTTTTGAAACACAGTTTGTTTCTTGGTTTTGTACTGAGGATTAAGTGGGCTTAGTTTAGGGAGCACCTCATTTAACTCGGTACCATTTTCTGTGGCGTACTCTCGCTTCAATGAGTTTTTGATATAGCGTTTGGCTACCTCTACATTGAGGTTCTCTTCTGCTATCAATTTTTCAGCTTCTTCTTGCTGCGCTTTTTGTGCAAAGGTGAAGAAGGCATCAATGATGCTGGCTTTATCTGGCATCTCATCGAGATTAGTTTGATTGATAAAATCGACTACCAGCCCTTCTTTGGCACGATTTCCTAAGCTTGAACGAATCAGGCGTCTCACATCCTCAGTCAGTGATTCCTTACTTTTCTTCTGCTTATTGTGCTCAAAGATAAGACCGAGAATATAATCAAGGTTAATCTCTTGGGATTTCAGAAGGTCAACTTCAAAAACGACATCATCCCATTCTACCGTTGCGTTATTTTTTTTGATTCGCTGCTCGCTCTTTTCGCTGCCAATCTCGAATATCGTTATAGGCTGAACGATAGTCCTGAATTTTACGGTCGTCTGGAAGTCGGATAGTTTGCAACTCTGCCAACTTCTCATCATCGATATAATGTTCAGCTTTAAAAGCTGCGACAGCATCAGGGTTATTGATGTCGAGTGTTTGTATTGCTTTGAGGGTGGCAAACTCATCGTAGTTTTGCAGAATATTCTCTGAGCGCAGATATTCGCCAAACAGCTTCACAAAGGCTTTCTTTTCTTTTTCACTGTCAATATAAGCCGGTTCTGCAAATCGAGTCTCTAGTTCACTGACAATCGTCATAAAGCCACGTTTAGCTTCACCTGTGACGATATCAGTAAAGCCTTCCATATATTCCTTATAGCTCTTCTCCAGTACAACATTTTTGGTATTTTTGTCTCCAAACAAGGTGATGGCATCAATGGTTGCCTGCTCTGAGTCCCGGAAGGTAACAATATTGCCAAAGGTTTAATTTGCATCATTTAATTACTGTAGTTAAGTGTTGCAACGTTCTTCATAAGTGGCAGAATAAGTAAATTATTCAAAGTGTGGAGAACAAGGCCAATGATTGAAGGAGTCAGCTCCTCGACATTAGTGACCTTATCGGATTTGGTGACCATTCAAGCGGGCTACCCGTTTCGGGGGACCATACGCGATATTCCTAGTGGTTCAGTGAAAGCGGTACAAGCTAAAGATATCTCTGAACTTGGCGAGTTAATCTACAGCGATTTAATCGTCACCGATCTAACAGGTAAACGTGAACCTGATTGGCTCAAAAAAGGCGATATTTTGTTTAGTGCCAAAGGGGCAAAGCATATTGCCAGCTATGTTGATGGCGACTTAGAAAACACGACCTGCGCACCTAGTCTGTTTCTTTTACACCTTAAATCGAAATGGCAAGGTTTAGTGAACACTCAATTTTTAACCTGGCAGCTAAATCAAACCCCTGCACAACAGTATTTTAAACGCAGCGCCGAAGGCAGTTTTCAAATTAGCATTCGTAAGCCAGTGCTGGCAGCAACACCGATTGCCTTACCCAGCATCGAAACCCAGAACACCATTGCCAAGCTTTATGCCGCCAGCATTAAAGAAAATGCCCTACTGCATAAACTAATTAATAACCGTCAGCAGCAGTTAAATGCGATTGCAACTGACTTAATGAATTCATCTAACAATTAAGAGCTAGGATTTATGCCACATACCTTAATCAATCAAGCAGAAATCAACAAAGCCGTATGGAATGCCTGTGATACTTTCCGTGGTACAGTCGATCCATCCATATACAAAGACTTTATTCTTACCATGCTGTTCTTAAAGTACATCTCCGATGTGCACCAAGATAAAGTCGAAGAGCTAAAAGCCGAATACGGTGATATTCCTGAACTGATCGCCGAAATGCTCGAAAGCCAGTCGTTTAAGATTCCAACGGGCAGCTCGTTCTGGGATCTGTATGAAGCACGTTTTGAAGCAGGTAATGGAACCCGCATTGATACCGCACTCCACGCGATTGAAGAAGCGAATACTAAACTCAAAGGCGTTTTCCAAGACATTAGCTTTAACACCGATAAACTCGGTGATGAAAAGCAGAAAAACGATATTCTGCGTCATCTATTGGAAGACTTTGGTAAGCCAACCCTAAACCTACGTCCAAGCCGTGTCGGTTCACTGGATGTGATTGGTAACGCTTACGAATACCTGATCAAACACTTTGCGGCAGGTAGCGGTAAATCGGCAGGCGAATTCTATACCCCTGCGGAAGTCTCGGATCTGCTATCCATTATCCTTGCGCCGCAGGAAGGCGATACCATTTGTGACCCAGCCTGTGGTTCTGGCTCGCTATTAATGAAGTGTGGCAAACAGGTGCAAAAGAACTTCAACGGTTCGAAGAAATATGCCCTTTATGGTCAGGAAGCGATTGGATCAACTTGGTCACTGGCGAAAATGAACATGTTCCTGCACGGCGAAGATAACCACCGCATTGAATGGGGCGACACCATTCGTAACCCGAAACTTCAGGATGCCAACGGTGGCTTGCTACACTTTGATGTGGTGACCGCCAACCCACCATTTAGCTTAGATAAATGGGGCCATGAAGATGCCGAAAACGATCACTTTGGCCGCTTCCGCCGTGGTGTGCCGCCAAAAACCAAAGGCGACTATGCGTTTATCTCGCATATGATTGAAACCTTGAAGCCACAAACTGGGCGTATGGGTGTGGTGGTGCCGCATGGGGTGTTATTCCGCGCTTCATCAGAAGGCAAAATTCGCCAACAACTGATTGAAGAAAACTTGCTGGATGCAGTGATCGGCCTGCCTGAAAAGCTGTTCTTTGGCACAGGCATTCCTGCGGCCATTCTGATTTTTAAAAAGCATAAAGACGATAAAAACGTGCTGTTTATCGATGCCTCGCGTGAGTTTAAATCGGGCAAAAATCAGAACGTGCTGACCGAAGAAAACATCCAGAAGATTGTCGATACCTACAAAGCGCGTGAAAGCGTGGATAAATATGCTTACCTAGCGACGTTAGAAGAAATTGCTGAAAACGACTTTAACCTTAATATTCCGCGTTATGTTGATACCTTTGAGGAAGAAGAAGAGATCGACTTGATGGCAGTTCGCAGTGAACGTTTGGCGTTGCAAAATGAACTGGCGGATCTGGAAGCGGAAATGGCAGGTTATCTGGAGGAGTTGGGTTATGGTGCCTAATGTAGCTTTGGGTGAGTTACTAGATTTATCCCAATATGGTTTATCTGTTTCATCAGTTGATGGTGGACAGTACCCTATGTTCAAAATGAACAACTTTGCTAACGGATTTATGTCTGATAGCGGGGTTGATACGGTCGATTTGGAATACGAAGAATTCAGTAAATATAAATTAGAGTATGGGGATATTCTATTTAATAGAACGAATAGCATTGATCTCGTTGGAAAAACAGGAGTATTCACGTTAAAGGGGAATTATGTTTTTGCTTCTTATTTGGTAAGACTAAAGGTAAATAAAGAAATAGCAGATCCATTTTTCTTAAATTACTTCATGAATTTCGATAGGACTAAGTTGCGTCTTAGATCTCTAGCGACAAAGGCTGTGAGCCAAGCGAATATAAACCCAACACAACTAAAAAAATTGCTAAGGGTTCCGTTATTTCCACTCCCAGAACAACGCAAAATCGCCAAAATCCTCTCCACTTGGGATAAAGCGATTTCAACCACCGAAAAGCTGATTGATGCCAGCCAGCAGCAGAAAAAAGCTTTAATGCAGCAGTTGTTGACGGGTAAAAAACGGTTGGTTGATCCTGATACTGGGAAGGTGTTTGAAGGGGAGTGGGAGCTTACACATTTAAAGTCGCTACTAATCGAAGAAAAATCTCGCAATAAAGATAACAAAATTACTCGTGTTTTAAGTGTTACGAATCATAGTGGTTTTGTTTTACCCGAAGACCAATTTTCTAAGCGAGTAGCGAGTGAAAATATCAGCAATTACAAAATTGTGAAACAAGGTCAATTTGGCTACAACCCTTCACGTTTAAACGTTGGATCCTTTGCCTGTTTGAATCAGTTTAGTGAGGGAGTTCTGAGTCCTATGTATGTTGTATTCAGTACAAATGACTCAAAACTTCAAAGAGATTACTTAAGCTATTGGATGGACTCACATGAGGCAAAACAAAGAATAAAAAATAGTACACAGGGTTCTGTTAGAGAATCGGTTGGGTTTGATGCTTTATGCAGTTTTCCATTTATTTTGCCTGCATTAAATGAGCAACAAAAAATCGCCTCAGTTCTCACCGCTGCCGATAAAGAAATCGAGCTTTTACAAGCCAAACTCGCTCACCTTAAAGATGAGAAAAAGGCGTTAATGCAGCAGTTGTTGACGGGTAAGCGCAGAGTCAAAGTGGATGAAAACGTCACCGCATAATAATTAGCAAATACCGCCCGAATAACGGGCGGTCAAATAATAAATAAAGGCTAGGCATGGATACAAACGCATTGGAACGAATGCAGCAACTGTTAGCGGAGTTTAAAAAACTAGAGCCAGTTGAAGTTGCAGAGCCCACCATTTTTAGTATTGGGAGTAAGGGGTATTACGAGAATCCCACTACCGATATTTTGGCATTCTTTTGTGACAGCAACGGTCAACATCAACTCGGTGATACTGCACTAAGGGCACTACTGACTTGTTTACCTGAAGACTATCGTTCTCTAGATTGCGCATTAACCGAAGTGCCCGAGCGAGAAGTCAAAACTCAAGCAGGCAAACGTATTGATTTACTGCTAGAAAGTGCTGATTGGGTGATGGTGTTAGAGAATAAAATCTACCATCAGCAAAATAATCCGTTTGATGACTATGAACGTTTTGTTCGAGAAGAGCAAAATCAAACCCGCTTTGCAGGTAAACAGGTTATTTTTGTAGTGCTTTCTCCAACAGGTGAAGCGTTACCAAGTGGCTGGCATGGCATCAGCTATCCCTCGTTAATTTCTGCTTTAAAAACTCAGCTAGCGGAACAGTTTCTTTCCCAACCTATCCATAAATGGACGCTATTGCTGCGTGAATTCATCTTACATTTGGAGAGCCTTATGTCTCAGCCATCGGTTAATCAACAAACCCTCGATTTTGTCTTAGATAACCTCTCTACTATTAAAGAGCTTCAGGAAACTAAACAGCAAGCGATAAACGACTATCATCAAAGGCTGAAAACGGCACTTCAGTCCAAACTAGGAAAAGAGATTGCGATTCGGTTACATCATTGGAGCGGATATCCTGCTTTGCGATTTGCTTTAGCGAGCTGGAAAGATACCAATTCGGATGTTGTGCTATTTCTTTCTGGTGAAAAAGGTGAATCTTCAATTAATGTTTACGCCCACCTAGAGGGAGATTCTGATGAAAGTAAAGCAGACTCGTTGATTCTCACTGCTTGTAATGTTGAACGTTGGATTGAAGGGAATGGTACTTATCGCGGGTATAGAATCAAACTTGCCACCATGCCTGAAGATGACATTATTCAATTTATTGGTGAACGCCTTCAAGAACTGGATACGTTTGAACGTGAGTATTGGGGAGATGAGTCATGAGTTCACCTTTGCCTAATTTTCGCGAAGAGCACAGTGCCAAAATACCCGCACTAACGCTGCTCACCAACCTTGGCTACCAATTTATTCCGCCTGCTGAATGCTTGGCGATGCGTGGCCGCTTATCATCAGTGATTCTACCCAATGTGCTGCGCAGTGTGCTGAAACACAAAACCCATACCTTTATGGGGAAAGCCTACCCACTGTCGGATTCCGCTATCGATAAAATCATTCAAGAACTGGCGACCCCAGCGATGAACGCAGGCTTAAGAGCCGCGAATGAAAAGCTCTACAATGCCCTAACCTATGGCATCAGTGTGACTGAGTTTATCGATGGCAAAAAGACCAATCCAACCATTCAAATCATCGATTGGGAAACGCCAGAGAATAACCAATTCCACTTCACCGAAGAGATGGAAATTGAAAATGCCCACGGCACAGGTAAACGCATTCCCGATGTGGTGTGTTTTGTTAACGGCCTGCCTTGGGTAGTGATTGAAGCGAAACGCCCAGACTCTTCTCATGAAGGCAAACCGACGATTTCCGAAGGGATTTCGCAAAATATCCGTAATCAGAAAAACGACGAAATTCCTCATCTGTTTGCCTACAGCCAATTGCTGCTTTCAATAAATGGTAACGATGGTTTGTACGGTACTTGCGGCACACCCGAGAAGTTTTGGGCAAAATGGAAAGAAGAAGAGATCACCGAAGCGACCTATCTTCGCCTGAAAAACACCCCATTAGCGCAAGATAAACTCGACCTGCTGTTTAACCATCGTCCAGCCAAAGTGCGCGACGAATATCTGTCACTGATTTCTGGCGGTGAACTCGTTGTCACCGACCAAGACCGCTTATTGGTGTCTCTGCTGCGCCATGATCGCCTATTAGAAATGGCGCGCCTGTTTACCTTATTTGATAAAAAAGCAGGCAAAATCGTTGCCCGTTATCAGCAGGTCTTTGGCATTAAAGCCCTGATTGAACGTGTTACCTCTTTCGACGAAAAAGGTGCTCGCAATGGCGGTGTGATTTGGCATACAACAGGCTCAGGTAAATCGTTCACCATGGTCTTTTTGTCGAAAGCGTTAATCTGGTTAGAAGCGCTGAAAAAGTGCCGCGTTGTCGTGGTGACCGACCGTGTTGACTTGGAAGATCAATTAGTTCGCACGTTCGCCTCTGGTGGAGCGTTATCGGATAAAGACAAAAAAGAGGCAATGGCGACGACGGGCAAACGCCTTGCCGAGCAAATTGGTAAAGGCAATGAGCGAATTATTTTCTCTATCATCAATAAATTCGGTACGGCAGTCACTTTGCCAGAGTGCTACAACGACAGCCCCGATATTATTGTGTTGGTCGATGAAGGCCACCGTAGCCAAAACGGTTCCAACAATATCTTTATGCAGCAAGCTTTACCCAAAGCTGCTTACATTGGTTTTACGGGGACGCCACTGCTGAAAGATGATAAGACCGAAAACAAATTCGGAAAAATCATCCACTCCTACACCATGCAGCAAGCGGTGGAAGACAAAACCGTTACGCCGCTTTTGTATGAAGAGCGTATTCCTGAACTCAGTACCAATGACCGTGCGATTGATGCCTGGTTTGACCGTGCAACGGATAAGCTATCGGAAAAACAGCGTAGTGACCTGAAGAAAAAATTCGCCCAGAAAGGCCAGATCTACCAAACCGAAGGGCGTTTGGAGCTAATCGCTTATGATATTTCCGACCATTTCCAAAACTTCAAAAGCCAAGGCTTAAAGGGCCAACTGGCGTGTGATTCTAAAGCCTCAGCAATCCAATACAAAAAACTATTGGATAAGATTGGTAAAGTCACCTCGGTGGTAGCGATGTCGCCACCTGATACCCGTGAAGGCCACGATACCGTTGATGGCGAAAGCAAAGACTTGGTACAGAATTGGTGGAAAGAGAACGTTGGTAGCATGGACGAAAAAGCCTACACCAAACAGATCATCGAAGCCTTTGGTCGTGAAGATGGCCCCGACATTATGATTGTGGTGGATAAACTGCTGACTGGTTTTGATGAACCAAAAAACACTGTGCTTTATATCGATAAACCACTGAAGCAGCATAACCTCATTCAAGCGATTGCTCGCGTAAACCGTCTGCATCAGAAAAAACAATTCGGTTATCTGATCGATTATCGCGGCATACTAAAAGAGCTAGATTCCACTATTGCTGATTACCAAGAACTGGCTGAGCGCACTCAAGGTGGATTCGACATTGAGGATCTCAAAGGCTTATATAGCCGTATGGATACCGAATATAAAAAGCTGCCGAGTTTGTATAACGACCTATGGGCTATTTTTGCTGATGTGAAAAACAAGCAAGATGGTCAGGCGCTACGCCAAGCTCTAACACCTAAGATTGAAACCATTGATGGTCAACTGACCGATACCAATCTGAAAAAACGCGAAGATTTCTATTCAGCACTGACGCTGTTCGCAAACTGTTTAAAAGTGGCTCTCCAATCAGCAACCTATTTTGATGATAAGAGCTTCGACGATAAGCGTGATTTGTATAAAAAGACGCTAAAATCGATGTCTGAACTGCGTAAGCAAGTACGTGAAGATGCTGAAGAAACCGTAGATTACGATCAGTATGCCGAAGATATTCGGGCGCTGCTAGATAAACATATTGGTGGCGTTGAAATCAAAGAGCCAGACGGTGCTTATCTGGTCGGTAATATGGGTAAAGCCGCCAAACCTGAAGAGATGAGTGACGACGAGGCCCGCAACAAAAAAGATGTTATCACGGGTCGTGTAACCAAAATGATTGAGCAAGATTTAGCAGATGACCCTTACGCACAAGAGTATTTCTCTGATCTGCTGAAAAAGGCAATTGAACAAGCCAAAGAGATGTTTGATGCACCTGTAAAACAATATCTGCTATTTGCTGATTTTGAAGAACAAGTGAAAGAGCGCAAAGTTGAAGGTATCCCAACTGACCGTTTCGCCGAGCTTGATCCCAAGATTAAACGCAATGTTCAGGCTTATTATGGTTTGTTTCTAAAACACCTTCCAATCAATTCGTTATCAGAACAGGAATGCTTCGACTACGCCGTTAATATTGATGAGTGTGTCAAATCAGCGGTAGCGGAATTCTCAATTAATCCGTCTGAAATTGAAAACCAAATCAGGCTAAAACTACTGCCGCTATTAGTTCGTGACGCTGGGCTAGGTTTAGATGCTGCCAAGCTTATTCTTGCCGATATCATTCAAATCACTCGCTTAGGCGTGGCAGGTCATCATTAATGACATCGGTAAGTTCGAAAGAAGGCAAGCTAGAAGAGTACAGCTTCATCTATGGTGATGAAGCTGTGACTTATGAAGTGGTGCGTAAGCCTCATCCAGAAGGTAAGAAGCGCAAGATAGCGATAAAGGTACATCCTAATTGCGAAGTTGTGGTGAATGCTCCTGATGATGCCGAACGTAGTGATATCCATGACGCTGTCATGAAGCGAGCGAAATGGATTTACGCTGCTTTGAAGGAGTTTCGTGGTCACTTGCAATATGTGCAGGCCAAAGAATACGTCAGCGGTGAAATGCAGTTCTACCTTGGTAGACGTTACGTTCTCAAAGTGGTTGAAGACCGAGATGCTATTTCTAACGTCAAAATGGAACGAGGCAAACTGCTAGTGACGCTAAACCGCTTTAACGAAGATAAGCAAGCTCTGATCAAAGCTTTGGTTTCAGGCTGGTATAGCGTGCGTGCCGAGCATATCTTCCACGAACGCTTAGCCGCATTGTTGCCACAAACCACTTGGGTGAAAGGAATTCCGAGTTTTCGGGTTCTGCCGATGACCAAACAATGGGGAAGCTGCTCAACGAAGGGTAACCTCATGCTGAATCCACATTTGGTCAAAGCACCCAAAGAGTGTATCGACTACGTAATTTTGCATGAGCTATGCCATATCGCCGAGCACAACCACAGCGAGCGTTTCTGGCGTTTGCTAACCAGTGTTATGCCGAATTGGAAAGAAGTGAAAAGCCGTTTAGATGGCATGGCGGAGTTATATTTGAGTGAATAAGGATCGATTAAATGAGTTTGTTCGATAAGTTAGTACTCCCAACAATACCAGAACCTCTGTATGCATTTGATTTTACTTACAACCTAATGCGTGCATTCATTTATCATACAGAAGAAACTATTGATGCAAGTATAGCGACCTATAAGAAAAACGGCCTTTCCACTGAAATAATAGAAATTAGCTCTGAAGAAGGGATCTATCAGACAGACTATCATTATCACGGGCTTTTTGAGCAATATGGGGGATGTGATATTGGATGATATCGCTGAAAACTATTTTCCTAGTCTTCAGAGGCGTTCTGCATTACTCTTCGCCCCTACCGTTTGTTTCAGACCATCATTTATCATGCGTCTTGTTTATCCCATTCAACCAATGGCTTAATACTCTGTTTATCAAGTCATGACTGGCATCGCATCATCACATTAAACTGATCCGCTCAACGCGGTTATTCATCCACACTGACTCAATCATCTCTACGGGTTGAAGCTGGACTGATGGATATAAAGTACGGAATAAGCTCCAACCTGATTAATTTATTTCATACACTGCCTTTTATATTCAATTAATTTTACAACATTTTCCACTTAACTCAAATTCGGTTTGTCGTAACGGAGAGAAGGAGCACTACATCCGACCCTCTCCACGCCACAACAAAAGAAGCGTGTATTAATGGCGCCACTGCCAATCGCTTTTTTTCACTTCACCAAGTTTATAAAATTCACTGACTAACTCAATGTAATGTTCAAAATCACGATTGATGGAGATAAGACGATTACAAAGCTCCCAGTCCACATTTTCTTTTTCTGTGGCTTGAATGAGAATTTGCGTATTCGCAATATCTTCTTTATCAAGCAAAATAACCCCGATGCTATGGGCAGAACAAAGCATTCGAAGTTCTTTAAGTGTATCTTCTCCGGTGATCTCTGCCGCCACTAAATAACCGACATTTGCCCATGACGAGTTAGAAATTGTTTGAAAGAATACTTCCCTCACATTACTCATATTAATTCTTTTTTTGACTTCAAAAGACCATAATCGTGTTCGTGGTTCACTGTATTCATTAACACAGACTTTTAATTTAGCTTGCCAGTGTTGCCCTTTATCTTCTAAGCCTACTAAGTCAGGATGAAGCCATTTATTACCATTTTTACCTTGTGTATTTTGGCTTTTTTTCTCATTAATCCGCAGTGAATACACATTCATGTCGCTCTCTAGCCATTTATTGAGTAAAGGATAGAGATCATGCTCACGCCAATCATTGGAAGCCGCAGTCGCCTCTGCGATCTCACTTTGAGCAATCTCCTCATCATCAGTCATATCACTGTAAAAATATTTTCGAGGACGCTCAATCGTGGTTTTTATTTTGACAATGTTGCCCTTTTTTGGTGCTAGCCATTTTAGCGTTTGTGCACCAATTTCAGCTGCATATTGTTTCACTGCGTCATCTAAGGTGGATAATGTTTGACTTTTATTCACTTTATCCATCGCCCAGCCCGGATCTTGCTTCACTAGATTCTCAGCAATATCACGAGCAGTGTATTGTTTACCTTGATTTTGTTGGAGAAAGGCCAGCGTTTTGTCATAAAGTGAACGAGTTTTCTTTATACTCACCATTAAAGTCCCTCTAAGCCATCAATAAACGTATCGAAAAAGATTTTCAATTTCTGATTAACATGCTCAAAGATTTTTTTACGTTGTAAAATCTTCGGTGGATAGATTAATGCCTCAGACATCTCCTCTGTACGCGGAAAACGCCCTTCAAAGAGATATTTTTCTATCATACGACGAATAACATCCGGTTTGAGTGACTCACGTTCACATATTTCATCAATGGCTTTTTGTTTTTCGGTGTCTAAATAAGCTTGGAAAATTTGCTGAATATCATCGTCTTGTTTTAAACGCGATAAATCATTTTCAATAAATTGCTGAATAAGACCTTGTTTACTGCGTAAGCGCGTGTCTCCATTGATGATATCGAGGACTTGTTTCTTCCGCTCAGCTTTTTTATCGTCGGGCATATCGCGCATTTCACCCAGTAACCGTAAGATATACCCCACATTAATATCATCACGATGAATTAAACTTAATTCAAAATCAATGTCAGTCAATGATGAAGGCTGTGTGGTATCGCCTTGTTGGTTGCGACTATTCTGCGCAACTAAATCAGGACACTTTTCTTAAGGAATTTTCATACACCACTGGCGATAAATAATTATTTGCCGTGTGTAATCGCGTTAAATTGTAATAACGAAGATAATCCAGAACGTCTTGTTTCATTTCTGACCGATTTGCATGGGGTCTTTTAAATAACCAATCATGTTTTAAACTGCCAAAAAATCGTTCAACTACCGCATTATCCCAGTAAGCCCCTATATCACCTTGGCTTGAGCGCATATCATAACTTTTCAGTAACGCTTGATATTGCCCACTTATGTATTGACTTCCTCGGTCACTGTGAAATACACAACCCTTTGAGGGTGAACGTAAGTTATAGGCCATCATTAACGCTTTGCTTATCAAGGCGGTATCTATTTTGGATGACATGTGCCAACCCACAATACGCCGAGAATATAAATCCATCACAATAGCCAGATAGAGCCAACCTTCCGGTGTCTTTAAATATAGCTAAATAATCATAATTTACGATAATAATCGGATAGCATATCGATCAGATATAAACTGGTATTGTTTGATTGAAGAAATATTTATTATTCACTTAGATTGTCGCAATTTATTTTGATTCAGCTATATATTATCTCGACAACCGGTGCTGCCGGGACATTGCTCGCCTACCTGATTGGTGCATTAGTCATATGGCTTGTCATGCAGTGCTTAGGCGAATTATCGGTAGCCATGCCTGAAACGGGCGCTTTTCATGTTTATGCTTCTCGTTATCTAGGCTCAGCAACAGGCTATACGGTTGCTTGGCTTTATTGGTTAACATGGACGGTAGCATTAGGTTCAAGCTTTACTGCAGCGGGATTTTGTATGCAGTACTGGTTTCCTGATGTCTCAATATGGGTTTGGTGCCTCTTTTTCTGTGTGACGATTTTTGGCCTAAATATCGTCTCAACCCGTTTTTTTGCAGAAGGTGAGTTCTGGTTCTCTCTGATTAAAGTCGTCACGATTATCGCCTTTATTATTCTTGGTGGCGCGGCAATGTTTGGTTTTATACCGATGCATGATGGATCTAGCGCTCCTGGGCTGACGAATATAGCTGAATAATCATAATTTACGATAATAATCGGATAGCATATCGATCAGATATAAACGGGTATTGTTTGATTGAAGAAATATTTATTATTCACTTAGATTGTCGCAATTTATTTTGATTCAGCTATAGGTGATATCCCCAGCCCAGATTTCATTCGCTGCTACCGGATTAAAATTTTGATTTAATAAATTATCCGCAGTTAGTTACGGGAAAAGGTAATCTGCAATCTGCACCACTCAATAATGTCACACCGAAAGAAATTGAAGCGGGTTGGGACTACATCTTTAAATCATTGACACTAGAAGAAAAACATCGCGTGATTTCAACGTTTAATCGAGGTGGATTACAGGCGCTATTTGCTGAAGGCATCATGAAACACAATGAAGATGTAATAAATTGAAATTTAAATATAAAAGCGACTAGACTGCTAAAACAATTATGCCGCGATATCACTTCCTATATGATTTATTGGTATTAGGTTAACGCTAAGTACGCGATTCATCAATGCGCGCTTGTAACCACTGTTCTACTTCACTTTTCAACCATCTTGAGCTGCGTCCCAGTTTAATCGGTTTGGGAAACTCACCGTCCTGTATGAGCTTGTAGAACCATTTATCCGTAAGCCCGGTAAACTGAGTGATAAATTTCATATCAACAAACTGGTCATTCAGCAGGCTGGTGGTTGGGGTTGTTTGAATCGTCATTGTCTTGTCTCCTGAGTATGAAAAGGAGAAGGCGACTGATGGTAGTGTGTGTTGTGTCAGTCGTCCTTCAAACAATAACGCCATGCTGTATTTTTTTATTCACTTCGATGGTTAATGCTTCTCACAGCTAATACATAAACTGAACCCACTACTCCCTTTCACTAGACAATACGATAAACACGCTCAGATCCATTCTGAGCGATTTAATCAGCTAAGTGCTATGATGGGATGACTACGGTGTAAAAAACGCACTGGTGAAGCGAATAGACGTATTTAAGACGAAGAGGACTTACGAGGACGACCGATTCGCTTTTCCGTAGGCGGAGTCGAGAGATGGTAGATAGGTTTAACGCCTTTTTGTTCGTATTTAGCCAAGTAATTGACGACATACCGCATCGCTCTTTTACCCCGTTTATCAGTAAAGTGGATGGGCTTACTGATATTGGCTCGATATGCTTTGTTATCGTAGCAATGATGAAGATAACCCTCTCGTTCCGTTACCTCAGCCCATAAGCTATCCAGTAATTCATAAAAGCCCCATTTCTTACGATGTCGTTGACCATCCACATAGATGACAGCATGAGCATGTAAGCCCCTGTCTGGTGCTTCTTCCAATACCCAAGCATAACCAATGACACCTGCATATTCGGATAAGTAGAGCATGACGTAACTCATATCGTGACTAAATTGATGTTCATCTCCATAAACGTATCGTTCACTTTCTTCACGCCAATGGAAATCGGTTCTTATCGTTAATATCTTCGAGTAATGTTCAAAGAGTCTGGTTTGTTGTTGATAGAGTAAATTTTGTAATTCAGGATTAATGGATAATCTCATGTTCAGGACTCCGTTAAGTTAGATCGACTCAACGGATAACAGGAGGTTGTAAATTATTTTCTGGGGGTAGTTTATTTTCGATAGAGGATGACCACGCCACTCGGGTATTTTTATATTTAACCCAGAGGGGTGGAGGGTAAGTGGATTACATAGTGGGCGTGGTTAATCAGACAGGAATGTTTTGTAAGGGAGAATGGAAAGTCAGAGATTGAGTATCTATCACAGTAACGTTATTGATCATCTAGCTCTCTAATAACACCAATAACCTAAAGGTTCTTTTTATCAGACAGAGTGATGTCGTTTTAATGTGGCATATCTCGAGATAACCAAGTAGAGTGGATGTCACCACGATGAACTAAAAGGCCGATAATGGCGCCCTTTTTTATCGTGCTATAAGGGCGATTTTTTCTCTCATAAAAATAAGATTAAGTCTCATCTATCCCCCATTGTAGAGTGGGATATCCCCCCTAAAATGACATATAGAGTTATCAGTTTTTCCCCAAACCCTGAAAAATAGCATAGTTTACAAGTATAAAATAAGTGCTTGATAAGTATAAAAATACAACTTATAGTGTGTGTTTTTTATAGTTTATAAGTATGGCTTTTTTCTATTTTTTGAGCTAATTTTTATACGGCATCAGTGACAGTTCTGGCTAAATCAGCCTTCGGAACAAAGGATGGGTATATGAGTGATTTGTTCAAAGAATTACGATTCATGGCGCTTCGTTCTACAGATGATACGAAGGTATCTCACGTCATTTCCGAATCAACATTAAGGAAGGAATATAACTTTACTGATTTCTATAAATTGGATGACAACAAGTATCGGGTGACGGACTTATATCTTGAGGGACGGGTAGCTGAAAAAGTCAATTATCCCCCAAAAAAACCACAGAACAGTATTCCTGTAACGGGTTTACCTCATAATTCCATTATATATACGCCATTAGGTAATCAGTCTTTTTCTCTTTATGCGAGCGATCTCTTTACAAGAAAGCCTAAAGGAGAGTTGCTTAGTGCAATGAAGTTATGGATAAAGGAGAAAGAGGATTTTTATGAAAAATTATATAAAACATACTCAACAGTAAAAAAAGAGCACAAAGATATCTATTTATTACCGATAAGTCTGAAGGTCAACTTTGAACATTATGATGAAGATCCGGTAGCGAGAATTAATCATCAGAGTGCCTTACTAACGAGTGCATTTAAGTTGCTCATCACAAAGATAACCTCTCGTAAAGGCTATGAGGTATTTCTTCATTACACTCGTGTCATTCTACTGGATAATCGTCAACAGCCTTTTTTACATGTTGTGCTTTACTATAAAGAGTCTGATATATCTGATTTCTACCTACGAGATTTAACTCGGATTTGGTGTGAGGTCGTCGATAAAACGATACAAGAAAAATGCTCTGACATTAAGCTCCAGACGAATAAAGATAACGATGATTTGAGTGTTGAAGTCGATTATGTGTATTTTGATAAACCATTTCCATCAATGCATAATGATGAATACGAAGATGAGTGGAAAAATGGTAAACATTACAGCTTAACTGATAGTGAAATACGATATGGCTTTGAGGTATCTGCAACGGATTTACCATCTGCATTTAATCCCTTACGTCACAAAAATATCATCGTTCCATTGAGTAAAAAACGCCGTACTAGTAGTTATTTAGGTTATGTCGGTCGGTTTTCTGAAGCAGATAGCTACCTTAACGAAGCAGAGTTTAAAAAATGGATGAAAGGCATTAAGCAAGACCAAAAATACCATACCGATTACCTAGAAAGGATCGCTAAGCAATATGTAAAAATACCCGACTTGAATAATCTAAGTCACGGTGTTTTTACTTACAAAAAATAAGCTAACCCTTGTTATCTAATCTGTAATTCTTTTCAGATATATATTACTTCAATGAAACCGGGTCTCGATGACCTTAATTGCGTTCAGATCATTCTATAACCCTGCACCTCTCGGTGTGGGGTTTTTTGTTTGTTTCAGTCGTATTAGTCGAATTGGAGTTCTACTATGTTTACCTTACAAGAGCAAGAATCAACCGTTATCAAAACCAATCTCGTTCACTTGTTACTGGCAGTGTAAAAATGACCCCATATTGGCAATTGAA
>UMGS01023431.1_pt1 | contig 49043 bp, 49 predicted proteins | sample 1965341 | NCBI WGS metagenome assembly UMGS01 (sample SAMEA4836079, study PRJEB28245) | human gut metagenome | biome: gut microbiome; material: fecal sample | place: Denmark | collected 2008 | reverse complement strand
TTCTACTTCGCATTTAAGTCTAACTTCTTGGGGTCACATCATTTCATTAGGTGTTTTTTTTCGTATATTATTTTTCTGTAACCGCTAACCAAACTTCACAATATGTACTGCCTGATTCATCCATATAATAAACCTCTTGTTGGTAATCCCCATGTTCGTATTTTGATGTAGGTAACCACTCTGTATAAATCTGTTTATTAATTTTTTGAATTGCCCCAGCAATCTTTTCCATTGAAACAGATTCAGAGGTAAATACCGCCCAAAGCCCAGCTTTTACTTCAAGCTGATTGTATTGCGCCAACGCTTTATTGCCAATCGGTGACGAAATCCCAATCATATAACGAAATTTCGTTCCATCGCCTACCATCGCACTACACGCCCTAATTGGATATGCGCTACCTTTCTGACATTTTACATCCGCTAAACTAATCATTTTTTCAAATTCGCCACTATTACATAACTGTGTCCAAAGTTTTGGTATTTCTTGATAACATTCTTCTTCATGTGCTAAATCAAATTTGCGCTCAACCCCTTGAATAACAAAAGCATTCCCTTTTTCAATACGATAATTCATCTCTACGTCCCCTTTAATTGAAATTTGAAAAGAGATACGCGGATATGCTTTCAATTTTGTTCCCGAAATCCGTGCCATTGTAGGTGTAACACTATGCATCGACTGAAACGTTCTTGAAAAAGCTTCTGGTGATTCATATCCATATTTCAAGGCGATATCAATCACTTTCATTTCACTGTTTTGTAAATCAAACGCTGCTAAAGTCATGCGTCTACGCCTGATGTATTCAGACATTGGCATATCGACAACAAAAGAAAATATTCTCTGAAATTGATACAGACTTGAACAAGCTTTCTTTGCAATTACGCTATAATCAATTTCTCCGCTGAGATTTTCTTCAATGTAGTTAACTGCTACATTCATTTTATCTAACCAGTTCATCCGCAATCCCCCCTCATTGATAATCTTATCTTAATTCCAAGAAAAGCACCTTGCATTTATTGCCCGATTCTGCAAGCATAGAGGATTCAACGATCTTTCCAGTTCCACCATTTCAATAAATCTTTATTACACTCTTCAGTGGATGCATAATAAACTGCACATCTAGATACATAGAGCATACACCGATCAACTCTACACTCTTGATACTTACATAGGTCTTCATATAATCTTTCGGGCTTCCTCCCTTTTAAATCTGAAATTTTCCGAATTTCTAAATTCCACAAATCGTTAGCAATCGTTTTCCCCACCCCGGGAATCTGTTGTAATTCTTTTAATGCCAACAGCTTCTCACTTTGCATTTATATCACCTATTTTAAACGTATCCATAATACATATATTACTTCTAAATCCATTGTCTATTTTTCTATAATTAGCATAAAAATCCTGCAATTTTATAGGGCAGGATTTTCTCATGTTATTATATATTTTTACATCCAAGAGGCTTTTGTTTCTACGATTATTCCATCTTTCATCGTTGCTTGTTCAAGGCTATTTGCCTGCGCTTGAATACAGATAAAATAAAGATCTTGTTCACCAGCCTTTAAAGCGCGCTGCCCATTTGGTGAAACTCGAATTAAGCTCCCTTCTTGCACAGGAAATTCTTCACCGTCTATAAAGAAAATCCCGTTACCGTCTATAATAATATAAAGTTCTTCATTTTTCTTATGCGCGTGAACAAATGGGACACTTTGCCCTGCTGGCAAGCAATTGATAGAAACTTCACATCCAGTAAGCCCAATATCTTGCCCAATAAAATATTTTCCCTTCCCCCCATTAAATTCTTTTTCAAGTAAATCTTTAAAATCTCCCATATTTACAACTTGAAAATTTTTCTTTTCCATTCATAAATCCCCCAGAGTTTATTTTCAGACTTGTTTTTCGCAGTCCGTATCTTTATAATAAAATTATAAGTTTCCTATGTAAAGTAAGCACTTTAAAGTGCTATAGTCACCTAAAAGATACTATTGTGATATATGGAGGAGTTATGACAATTAAAAATTTACCACCATGCCCTGTAGAAGTAACGCTAAGTTTAATCGGCAACCGTTGGAAATGTCTAATTTTACGCGATTTATTATCTGGAACAAAAAGATTTGGCGAATTAAAAAAATCCGTGGAGGGCATTACACAAAAGGTGTTGACAAGTAACCTGCGCGAAATGGAAGCGAATGATCTTTTGGTACGTAAAGTCTATGCTGAAGTTCCGCCTCGTGTTGAATATACCTTAACGAAAACGGGAATGAGTCTGAGGCCGATTCTGGAAGCTATGTTCACCTGGGGAAACGAATACAAAGAAAAGAATCAAGGCTAGTTTATGCTCCACCAACGTCCAACTTGAAATCATTTAAATCGTCTCATCTGAAATGACAATTGCGTTAACCACAATAATTATTTTAGATGAGACGATTTTTACTATAAGAAAAATCTATCTACAATCGGGGAATTATTCCCCGGTTATAAACCTTAAATTATATTTTTTACTTTTATCTGTAGATCTATCGCTGTTTTTCGGATTGGCATGATTCTTGCATTAAAAATTAAATATAGAGCACCCAATCCTCGTTGTCTGAAATACCTTCATCTCAGACAACGCTACAAATTGCTCTATCATAAATAAGGGGGTATCCATATGCAAAAACAACGGCTCTTTTTTCTTGATAATCTACGCTCAGCAACCATTTTGTTAGTCGTAGTATTTCACGCTGCACTTGCCTATATGATTTATGTTCCAGAATGGTGGTACGTTATTGATCCAAAACGTGTATTATCCGCAGATATTCTAGTTATATGGGCCGATATCTTTATCATGCCAATCATGTTCTTTATCTCGGGATACTTTGGAATTAAATCTCTTGCCAAGAGATCAGCCAGTACATTTTGGTTAGATAAATGGAAACGAATTGGTCTTCCATGGATTTTCGGCTCAATGCTTATTGCGCCACAATTGACTTACCTCATGCTACAAAGCCGTTCTGTGTCTATGGGTTTTGGGGAATTTTATACCAATTTATTTTGGGGTGAAGCTTATCAACAAGGGCAATATTGGTATTTAGGTGCATTGATGGTTCTGTATCTACTCATGTACATTGCTTGTGTAATTTTCCCAAAGATTAAAAAGCAAAATCAAACTGCGTCAGCTCCCTCAACTGCTCTATTTTTTATCATTGGATTAGCAGGTGCATTGGGTATCGGATGGATAACTACAATCGTACCATATGGCGATGGAACTTGGATTCATCCGTTATACCTAATCGTTTTACAACCAACTCGCTTGCCACTTTATTTAATCTATTTCGCACTAGGTATCATTGCCTATCGTAATCATTGGTTTATCGAAGGTGGGTATAATCCTTCAGCAAAAATATGGGGTCCACTATTTGCCCTAAGCTCGATCATTTATGTTATTCATAAACTCTATAGCCAGGCTACGTTTCATTTAGATCCACAGCAATATCTAATTCTAAACTCTCTCATGCATTCGTTTTTCTGCCTCTGTGCAGTCTTTGGGAGCATCGCATTATTTAAAGTCTGCTGCGATTACAGCAATTCAATCTGGGCAACATTATCAGCAATCTCTTATCCAATCTATTTTATTCATCATAACATCGCTATGGAGTTCAACTGGTTATTTCGTCCACTAGAGACGAATGCATTCATCAAATATTTTTTAGTATGTATATGTTCATTAACCGTTTGTTATTTTACTTGCAAATATATTGTATTGAAAATTCCACCGTTTAAAGTAGCACGAAAACAATAAATAAAAAAGGCTGCGTATATTCGGATGAAGCCCATCCAGTATTCGCATCCTTTTTTTATCCCACTTTCAACTTTCCCTTATAAAATCGGAGTTAAAAGCAATTAACTTTATCAATAGCAGTTCTCTAAAAACATACCTTAGCCATCAAAAAACCTACACCACCACCAATTAATGGTCCAACGATTGGAACCCATGCATAACTCCAATCAGATGCTCCCTTTCCCTTGATAGGGAGCAAAGCATGTGCTAACCTTGGTCCAAAATCACGTGCTGGATTTAAAGCATAGCAGGTAGTGCCACCTAAGCTTAATCCAATAGCCCAAATTAAAAATCCGACAATACACGGAAGTAAGTACGCTGGAATCGACCATACTTTTCCTGATGTTAACGCAAAGAATGGAAAAACTAGCATCGCCGTACCAATAATCTCCGAAATTAAGTTTGTCCAAGCGTTACGAATTGCCGGCCCAGTTGTAAATACAGCTAAAATTAACTCGCTCTCTTCAGTTTCCTTCCAATGCGGATAAAAATGTATCCATACAATGCACGCACCAACAAAAGCACCTAAAATCTGACTAGCAATAACACCAATCATTTCAAGTAGTGTATATCCGCCCATAAAGCCTCTGATTATCGTTAAGACTGGATTAATATCTGCATACCAAGCTCCCGCTGCTATAGCGCAATAAACACCAAATACAACAGCTAATGCCCAACCTACTGTAATTACCATCCAGCCTGCCCCTTCAGCTTTGCTACGCCGCAAAATAACATTGGCAAGAACGCCATTTCCTAAAATAATCAATATCATTGTTCCAATAAATTCACCTATATAAAGACTCATACTCTAGCCTCCCGTTCAAAATTAATGCCATATTTCTGCGCTTTTGCTGCTACTGTTTTATGCGTAATACCAAGAGCTTTACCAGCAGCTGTGTAGCTGCCAAATCTATCTAACGCCGCTGTTATAATCTGCTTTTCATACTCTTCTAACGTTAATAACTCCCCTTGTACAATACTTTGATAGATAGGATTTGGTTCACTTTTTTCAATCCGATTATAAGAATCAAATTCCAAATCAGATGCTTCTATACGGGAATGATCTGTCAAGACAACTGCACGCTCTACAATATTTTGCAACTCCCTTACATTTCCCGGCCAATTGTATTGCAATAAAAGGCGCATTGCTTCCTCACTAAATCCACTAAAGCTTTTATTGAAAACTTTTGCATATTTATGTAAAAAATGTTCAGCAAGCAAAAGAATATCCGTTTTGCGCTGCACTAAACTAGGTAAATAAATGGGAATTACATTGAGTCTATAATACAAATCAGCTCTAAACTCACCTTTGGCAATAAGACTGACCATATCCTGATTCGTAGCCGCAATAATTCGGACATCAACACAGATACTGTTTTCTCCTCCAACCCTATCAAATGTCTTGTTCTGCAAAACCCTCAATAATTTACACTGCATACGAATATCCATTTCCCCAATTTCATCAAGAAAAATTGTCCCTTTATCCGCCAGCTCAAATTTACCTAATTTATTTTTTATGGCTCCGGTAAATGCACCTTTTTCATGCCCAAATAATTCGCTCTCTAATAAAGTTTCTGGAATTGCTGAACAATTCACTTTGACCATAGGACCTAATGCACGTTCACCCGCTAAGTGAATCCCTTCAGCAATCACCTCTTTCCCAGTTCCACTTTCCCCACAAATCAACACTGTCGACTGTACTCGCGCCGCTTTTTCTGCCAAATTTAACACTCTTAAAATTTCAGGACTCTTGCCAATAAAACCTGTAAAAGCTGCATTGCTATATTCCTCACGCAAACGCCTGGTTTCCGATGATTCAATTTTTAATTGAGACGCACTCCAACTATTCCCATAACCATTTCTTAGCATATTAACCCCTACTCACCTTTGAATTTATAAACAAGGCCTCTTCAATAAGAGCTTTAACTTCACTGAAAGCAGACATATTAAACCCCGAATAAAACCCATAAAAATTTACCGATATTTTGGATAATTACACATAACTTTCTTTTCATCCATATTCGTCATAAAAATATCAAATCCTGTATGAATCTATGCAAAATAAATAAGAGGACAACCCTGTATCGATTATCCCCTTGAGCAGATATACGCATTAAAAATAGATTTATTTTTCTCTTAAAACTCAACTTCATCTGGATTTAAGCCTGAACCACCACAATACTTCATATCATTTATAATTTTCATATCTTCTACAGAAAGGACAAAGTCAAACACCTCTGTATTTTCTTCTATTCTAGATGGCGTCACAGATTTAGGAAGCGGAAGGACCCCATTTTGTAGGCACCAACGAATGCAAAGCTGCGCTACAGATTTTTGATATTTTTCTGCGATTGCCATTAATGTAGAATTACTTAGCATTCGCCCTGTCCCTAATGGACTCCACGCTTCAACTAGAATCTGATTTCGTTTGCAAAACTCTACAGTATTTAATTGCATTTGCCCCGGATGAAATTCAATCTGATTTATCATCGGTTCAATCTTTGCTACTGCCAATAACGGCTCTAAATGATGCACAAGGAAATTGCTTACACCGATAGATTTAATTTTCCCTTCTAAATAAAGTGTTTCCATTGCTCGCCAAGTATCTTTGTTGATTTCTTGCCAATTTTCGAACTGCTTTTCATTTGCCGGCCAATGTATTAAATATAGATCTAAATATTCTAACCCTAAATCAGCCAAAGTTTTATCAAATGCAGCTAAGGTCTTTTCATATCCACGCTCTGTATTCCATACTTTGCTTGTAACGAACAAATCTTCCCGGCAAACACCGCTTTTTCGAATACCTTCCCCGACACTTTTCTCATTCCCATAAATCGCTGCAGTATCAATATGGCGATATCCACATTGCAATGCAGCTTTTACAGCCTGCATTGCGGTTTCTCCATTGGGAGTCTGCCAAGTACCAAACCCAACTTGAGGGATTTCATAACCATTTGATAATTTAAAACACTTTGCAAGTTCTTTCATTTCACGACCTCCGGCAGATTAAAATTTTTCATAATGTACTTTCATCTCATCATATCGATCAATAAAATAGTTTGACTTTTCATCTAATGGATATCCTATACTAATTAAACCATAAGGTTGAATATGCTCCGGCAGCTCAAACAGCTCACGCAGATATTTAACCCTATCGATTGCTGGCGCAACACCTAGCCATACAGATCCTAAATTTAAATGAACAGCTTCCAGTAAAATATTTTCCGTTGCAGCTCCCATATCCTGCTCCCAATGTTCGGGAAACCTCAGATTTTTCATATTACTAAGTAAAACAAATACTAACGGTGCATCTGCACAAAGCTTTGCATACGGACTCGTCATTGATAGCTTTGCCAATCGCTCTTTGTCTTGAACGACAATAAACTCCCAAGGGCACTGGTTTCCAGCCGAAGGAGCTTGCATAGCTGCCCTTAAAAGTCTATCTATCTTTTCCTTTTCTACACTTTTATCTTTATACCGCCTTACACTCCGTCTTGTAAAAATAGCTTCCATCTCAAATCCCCCTTAGATATTATTTTACTATCTATATTTTTATATTAATCCTTCCAGTTAACTCTAGGTCAAGATTTTTTTATTTACTCTTGACTTTGCGTTAGCTCAAAGTTATAAAATAAGGTAAAAAGAAATCCAAGGATGTGAAAAAATGACATATACAATTGCACAAGTCGCTGCAAGAATGGGTCTTACAACATACACACTTCGATATTATGATAAAGAAGGACTGTTGCCATTCGTTGATCGCACAAAGTCAGGAACCCGTATTTTTAAAGAAAGTGATTTTGAATGGCTGAGCTTAATCATTTGTTTAAAACATAGCGGGATGGCGATAAAAGACATCAAAATATTTATCAACTGGTGTTTAGAAGGAGATTCTACATTAGAAAAACGTCTTAATATGTTCAATGAACATAAAAAAATGGTTGCAGAAAAAATGCTTGAACTAAAAAAACATATGAATAAACTCGATGATAAAATTCAATATTATCAAATAGCAGTTGAAGCGGGAACCGAATCCATCCATGGCAAATGCGCCTGTATTCAATCGAAAATTCAACAAAAATTTTTCCAAGGATAACTTTTTTATTCCTGCAAACACTATATGCAGGCTTCCTAAAATTATCATTGGAGGTGGCTTTTTATGGGCAAAGTAATGTCTGAGCAAATGAAAAAACAATTGGCACATGATCTTGGCTTCGGAGCAAAAGTTGAAGATGGTGATTGGAGCGATGTAACCACAGGTGAAATCGGCTCTATGATACGCGAAGCGATTAAACGTGGTGAGCAAGCAATGGCGGAAGAAGCAAGCTTAAATGGAAGCATTCACCAAAACGCCGAATAATAGTAAAAGCGATTACAAGAAATTTCTTGTAATCGCTTTTTATATATTTATCCAATAGCTAATCCGCTTAAAATTCAGATATAGTAAAAACTCTGTCTAAATCACGTTCTTATTTTATCCCATGACTAACGGGGCCTGATTTCAGTAGGAGTTAAAACTCCTACTGAAACAGCCGTGCTCATCGATAAGATTCTGTAAGAATATCTATACAATCTTCCTCAGTTAGATTTACCGGGTCAAGATCAAATAATCCGCCCATCGTTCTACGTGCATTAACTGCATATTTACGTAAATTATTTTTTTCTATACTGTAATCACTCATTTTTAAATGGGCAACATGACAATCCTCTTGAAGTTTTGCAAGTGCTGCTACAAAGTCCATTGGATCTGTTGCCTCACTTTTACCAAGCGCTTTTGCCATAGCAATAAACCGATCTGGACATGCACCTTTGTCAATCAATTTTTTGTAATATGCCAAGCTAATCATAATGAGCCCTGCACCATGTGGTAATTGATGATGATACGCACTTAATGCATGTTCAAGTGAATGCTCAGAAATACAACACGACGTAGATTCTACCATACCTGATAAAGTATTCGCTAAAGCCACATCAGCTCTAGCATTTTCATTTCTCCCATCTGCTACGGCTTTCACTAAACTTTTCCCAATAAGCTCAATCGCTTTTAAAGAATAAAGTTCACTTATTGGATTTGCAACTTTTGCAATATAACCTTCAGTACTATGAAATAATGCATCAAATCCTTGATATGCAGTTAAAGTCGGCGGAACTGTCAACATTAAATCCGGATCTACAACAGCAATCACAGGGAATAGTGCATCATAACCGAATCCTATTTTTTCACTGTTGTCTTCATGTGTAGTTACCGTCCATGGGTCAATTTCCGTTCCTGTCCCTGCGGTTGTCGTAACCGCTATAATTGGCAATGGTTGATTGGGAACTGTCTTTCCTTTAGCAGTACCGCCATTCACATAATCCCAGTAATCACCTTCATTTGTTGCCATAACAGCAATTGCTTTTGCAGCATCAATACTACTTCCACCACCAAGTCCAATAACAAAATCACATTGGTTATCTCGAGCAAAAGAAGCCCCTTCCATTACATGTTTTTTTATCGGATTCGGTAAAATTTTATCAAATACACAATGTTTAATCCCAGCTAAATCAAGTTGTTCTTCTACTCGTGCTAAATACCCATTTTCTCTAGTCGATTTACCAGATGAAATTACAATTAAAGCTTTTTCCCCTGGCAATGATTGTTGATGTAATTCATTCAACTTACCTTTGCCAAATAATAGTCTTGTTGGAATATAGTAATTAAAATTCATTTTTAAAACCCCTTTATCTCAATTCTTCCTTGCTATAGATTTACCTTAGCACTTTGAGTGAACTCTATGTCAAGTTTTATTTTTCTTTTCATCCTAATATTATTGAAAAGCATTACACTAATATCAGTATATTCCCATCAAGTCTGATTGCTATTATTTCACAAAAACAAAGGAGTTTACCTAAAGGTAAACTCCTATTTTATACTTAAAGTCTAATGACGTCGGTTCCCATATATGGACGCAACGCTTCTGGAATTACTACAGAACCATCTGCCTGTTGACAATTTTCTAAAATTGCAGCAACAGTACGACCAATTGCAAGACCAGACCCATTTAATGTATGCACAAATTCAGGTTTTGATTTTGCATCACGGCGGAATTTAATATCTGCACGTCTCGCTTGATAATCTTCAAAGTTTGAACAAGAAGATATTTCACGATACATATTAAAGCTTGGCAACCAAACTTCAATATCATAAGTTTTTGCCGAACTAAAGCCCATATCGCCCGTGCAAAGCAAAATCACTCGGTATGGTAATCCTAGTAATTGCAATACACGCTCTGCATCACTCGTTAGTTTTTCTAATTCATTATAAGAATCTTCTGGTTTTACAAATTTGACTAATTCTACTTTGTTGAATTGATGTTGACGAATCAATCCACGAGTATCACGACCTGCTGAACCAGCCTCTGCTCTAAAACATGCACTATACGCACTATAATATTTCGGCAAATCCTTTCCGTCAAGGATTTCCCCTCTATGATAATTTGTCACAGGAACTTCTGCGGTTGGAATTAAATAATAATCTAACCCTTCTAATTTGAACATATCTTCGGAGAATTTCGGCAATTGACCTGTACCAGTCATACTATCTTTATTCGCAACAAAAGGAGGTAACATTTCTGTATAACCATGCTTTTCTGTATGTAAATTTAACATAAAGTTAATTACAGCACGTTCTAGTCTTGCGCCGAGCCCCTTATAGAAAGTGAATCTTGCGCCTGTTACTTTTGCCGCACGTTCTGCATCAAGGATTCCAAGCCCTTCCCCAATTTCCCAATGAGGCTTTGGCGTAAAATCAAAATTTCTCACTTCACCCCAACGACGAATTTCCGGATTATCATTTTCATCTTTTCCTACGGGAACAGCTTCGTTCGGCACATTGGGAATACTAAGCATAATATCTTTTAATTCAGATTCAACTTCTTTTAAACGTGCATCCAGTTTAGCAATATCTTCGCCGACTTTGCGCATTTCAAGCACCAAATCATCCGCATTTTCCTTATTTTTTTTCATTACGCTGATTTGTTGTGAAACTTTATTTCTTTCGCTTTTTAAAGCTTCTACTTTTCCTAAAATATCACGACGTTCTTTTTCTAATGCGATAAAACCGTCTAACGTCATAGAATTACCACGATTTTTTAACGCTTCTTGTACTTTTTCCGGATTATCTCTGACAAATTTAATATCAAGCATTTCTTTTCTCAAACCTCCAAATATTCGAAACCTAACCGATATTCTATCGCTTACGATACATCTACAAATTATTTATCTAATTAATTATATATACTATATAAAAACCTGTCAAACATGCCTTTTGTAGCATATTTTTGTTCTTCAATCATAAAAATATGCATAGATTTTAAAAGATTCAGCTTTCCCCTTATACTTCATTATCATCATGTATCGGAGGTATTTATGCCTAAACCAATATCCACTATTTTTAAAACTGCATTTTTATTTGCGGGGACTATGCTTGGTGCAGGATTTGCCTCCGGTCAGGAGCTATTATACTTTTTTATTGCATATGGTAGTATGGGGATTTATGGTATCGTTACCGCTGGCATCTTTTTTTCCTTATTAGGCTATCGCCTGCTAAAAATCAGCAATCAATTTGAAACTACAGATTATACGCTTTTTATCAATAAACTTTGTGGCAAGAGATTTGGATTCATTCTTAATTTACTACTCGGATTTTTCCTTTTTACTATTTTACAATTAATGTTAATTGCTGCGGGAACAATTTGCCGTGATTATTTCTATTTACCCTTTGCTCTTGGGTATACCTCGTTAAGTCTTCTCATCTTAGTCCTTGCACTTTTCGGAGTTCAAGGGATTATGAAAGTAAATCTAATTGCCACACCATTTCTTGCCCTTATCATCTTAATCATCTGTTTTTCTTCGCTGCATTATCATGAGTTTTCTTTCTCACTCTTTGAGCATACGGTCTCACTTTCCAATCAGCCTGCACCACATTGGCTTTTATCGTGTTTATTATATGCCTCCTATAATCTTTCAATCAGCTTGCCCTTACTTGTCCCTTTAGGAGCAAAAATCAAATGTAATCAAACGCGACTTCTAGGAAGCATTCTTGGTGCAACATTACTTATGAGTCTGGCTATTTGTATCACTTTTACGATTCTTCTTCATTGTCCTTATATTTTAAATGCCCAAATACCAATGTTAGATATTTCCTGTTCGCAAAATTTATTACATTCTTTTCTATATCTTATTATTTTTCTTTTGGCTATCTTTACAACCTCTTTATCCTGCTTATATGGCTGTGCATCACAACTAAAAAAGCACACAAATTTACCTTATCCCCTTTGCCTCATTTTTTTATTATGCATTAGTTTTTTCTTTATTAACCTTGAATTTAGCGAAATTATTCAAAGAATTTTCCCTTGGTTTGGTTATCTGGCCTTATTTATCATGATTAAATTGCTTTTGGCTAAAGATGGAGGGCGAAATGAAAAAAACAATTCTCCATATTGATTATAAAGTACCTGCGTTTGTTTTCTTTTTCAGCGGTATTTGTTTTGGTGAACTCATCGGCATTATCATTGCAATTTTAGATCGCGACTTTCTTGGCATTGTCACCGGTGCCTGCCTGGGGATTGGCCTAGGATTCGCTGGTGCAGCTTTTACGCTTCTTACACTCTGGATTTTTAATGTGTTTGCAGATAATTTGGGGGGCTGGCAAATAAAAATCAAAGATGAATACCCTAAAGAAACAAAAGAGTAAAAGGTTCATTTCCTCAGGTGAGGAAATGAACCTTTTACTTTAGCAATATACTCTTGGTACACGTTTACTTACCATGCAGACAACTTCATAATTGATTGTCCCCAACCAGTTGGCGATTTCGTCTGCTGAAAGCTTTCCATCACCAAATAAAATTACAATGTCCCCTTGCTTCACGCCTGCAATATCCGTAACATCTACCATACATTGATCCATACAAATTTTCCCCACGACTGGGGCAAGCTGATGATGAATCAAAACTTTTGCTTTGCCAGTTAATAAGCGTGACCATCCATCTGCATAACCGATTGGCAGGGTTGCAATTAGACTTTTGCGTTTCGTTCTGAAAATCTGACCATAACTAATTCCATTACCCGTTTCTAATTCCTTTACATAAGCAACTTTTGCAATCAATTTCATTACCGGACGAAGATCCGTAGAATGCTTCACTTCATCTGACGGCCATAATCCATAGAGAATTACCCCTGCGCGAACCATATCAAAATGGGCCTGCGGCATTTCAAGAATTGCTGCACTATTGGCAATATGCTTTAAAGGAATGTTAATTCCCCTTTGTTCAATATCTGCAATTGCTTGGTTAAATTTCTCTAATTGTTCACAAGCAAAAGTTTTATCTTCATAATCAGATTTTGCAAAATGAGAAAATAATCCGACGATTTCTACACCTGGAAGTGCAGCTATCGCTTCAGCAAATGCACCTGCCTGATTCGGCTGAATTCCAATTCGATGCATTCCCGTATCCACTTTAATGTGAACTCTTGCCCTTTTCCCCTGACGCACTGCCTCTTTAGATAAAGCCTCTGCCGCTTGAAGCGTAAACACAGCCTGCTCAATATCATATTCAACAAGTTGTTGCGTTTGTCTATCCGGTGTAAACCCTAAAATCAAAATTGGTTCTTTGAATCCTGCATTTCTAAGTTCTAATGCCTCATCTAATATTGCAACCGCCAAATAATCCGCACCAGCAGCAACGGCTTCTTTCGCAACAGCAATTGCTCCGTGTCCATAAGCATCTGCTTTCACAACCGCGCACATTTTCGCATTATTTTTTATGCGGCTTTTTATCAGCTTCACATTATGTCTTATTGCTGATAAATCAATTTGTGCATATACATCTCTATTTGGCATTTACTCCATCTCCTAATTAATATATAAGCATATCGTATCATTTTTCTAATAAAATTTTACACCGTGTCTGTTGTACAATCAGATCATCAAGTTCTTCGCTCAAGCCTAAGACAGTATCATCAGTCATAATCCCGCCTTTTTCTGACACAAGCTTATTAAGACTTGCTCTTGTCGACTCAATTTTTTGATTGAGCTGCTCTAATTTTTTTTTCATTGATATCCCCTCATTCTACCCATAGTCTAGATGATCATGATTAGACTTCAGCCACTAATATATTTAATGTTTCGCCATTCTTTTACAGTTCCCTTCTCGTCTAAATAAAATATAGGACAAAATGACTCCTTTTATTTTCCAAAGAAAATCTTATTTTTTATGCCACTATTTACATCTTCCTGTTTCGCATAATGCATTCAAAAAATGTAGATAATAGGATTACAACGCGATGAGGAGGTGAGAATATGTCGAGAACAAGCAAACCAGTAAACCCTGCAGCTCAAAATTCGCTTGATAAAATGAAATATGAAATTGCAAACGAATTAGGCATTGCTGACGCAGTTCGCCAAAACGGTTGGTCTACAATGACTTCCGCTGATTGCGGCCGTGTAGGTGGTCATATGGTTCGTAAAATGATCGAACAATATGAATCTTCTATGAATAAATCGCAATCCTAAGATACGATTAAAAGGGCGGCTTTTTAGCCGCCCTTTTATTATTTTTAAATTCCTGTAAAATATACAGTTATTTCAGCTCCATTATCGACAAGCGTATTGACTGGAATACTTTGCCTTTGAGCAATTCCACTGCCTTCAGGAACGAAGATAAGACTTAGAGAATCTGCCAATTCTGCAACTTGTCGCATCGTTTTTCCTGTAAAGTCAGGTACTAAAACTTTGCCTGGAGGTACTTGAATTGGTTTGGCAGGCTGCTGTAGTTGAGCCAATGGCTTTTTCACCGGCACGCCTTCTAAATCATTATTTAGCGGCTTAATATTCAAATAGCGTAAAACTTGTTCAAATATTTCCCCGGCAATCGGTGCAGCAATTTGCCCGCCGTAATAAATACCGTTTGGATCATCAATAATAACAAGCACCGTAATTTGAGGATCTTCAACCGGAGCAAAACCTGCAAATGAAGCGATATAATGACCACTTAAGTATCCGCTTCCATCATCTTTTAATTTTTCAGCAGTTCCTGTCTTTCCAGCTATTCGATAGCCTTTTACCGACGCTTTCGTCCCCCCACCAGAAGCAACAACTTGCTCTAACATACTAATTAATTTTGTCGCTGTATCCTCTTCAATAACCTGTCTTACTTGTGTAACTTCACTACTCTTACTTATGCTTCCATCAGAGTTTCTAAATTCTTTGATAATTGTAGGCTTTAATAACATTCCTTTATTAGCAATTGCTGAAATAGCAGTTGCTAACTGCACTGGCGTTACTGCAATACTTTGTCCAATTGACATCGTCGCAATATCTGAATCTCGCATCTGCTTAGGATCAAATAAAATTCCATACTCCTCACCAGGCAATTCAATTCCCGTCAAAGCTCCAAAGCCAAAAGCATGGGCATAATCATTAAGCTTTTGTGCTCCTACCTGCATACCGACCTGAACGAAACCTGTATTTATAGAGTTTTTAATAATGTCCGTAAAACTTACATTGCCATAACTTTCACCATTCCAGTTTTGAATTCTTCGTCCAGATACCATTACATATCCCGGATCAACAAACCGTTTTTCCGGCGTAACGATACCTTCTTGTAATGCCGATGCCGCAACTACAGCCTTAAATGTAGAACCGGGCTCATATACAAAGGAAACTGCACGATTTCTCCACTCTTCTGGTGAATATTTATAATACTCATTGGGATTATACGTCGGGCGATTTGCCATCGCTAATATTTCGCCAGTCTTCGGATTCATGACGACTGCCGTAACCGCCCGTGGCTTCGTATCTACCATCGCTTTTTCAAGCGTCTGCTCAACGATAAACTGAATATTGCTATCAATCGTTAAATAAATATCTTTTCCACCTTCATAAGTGTTTTTTGAAAAAACAGAATTAAAAATTGGTCTTCCATAAGTATCTGTCGACAAAAATTGTTCCGATGACTTCGCCTTTAAAACTTCATCTTCTGCCAATTCCATCCCATCAAGGCCAACGTCATCCATTCCTACAAAGCCAAGTACCTGTGAAGCTAACGCGTCATTTGGATAATAGCGCTTACTTTCTTCTACAAAATTCAAACAATTTAGATTGTATTTTTCAATCACTGCTTTTATTCGCGCCACCACATCTGGCTCTAACATACGCTTTAACCAAACAAACCTCCCGCCATCGGCAATTCTACCTCTAATGTCTTGCTCTGACATTTTTAAAATAGGTGCCAATTCTGCCGCCAATGTTTCAGGATCTTTTACAACTTCCGGATCTACATAAAGCGATTTTACCAGAATGCTAACCGCGAGCTCACGACCATTTCTATCGTAAATCGTGCCTCGGGGCGACTGTAGCGTGCGGCTCTCTTCTACTTGCCGCTTTGCCTTCATCGCTAATAGGTCGCCCTGTACGACTTGTATCCAAGCTACACGGCCAACCAATATAAAAATTAAGCCAACCAATGCAAAAATAAATACCGCTATTCTTTTTTGCACTGGATTTCGTTTAACTGCCAATTAAGCCACCTGCCAAAATCAAAATGTAAAAAATTTTTTATTTATTTTAGAATTCGTTCAACTTAGATACATTCCTTTTTATTCAGGCAAAAAAGAAAATCTATTTTTACTTTTTTTGAAATTATTTTTTAAAATATGTTACATCCTCTATTTATCCTGTTATAATATATTAGATAATATCAAAGCATTGCTATAAAGATTGGTGGTTAAATTATGGACGTCATTGATAAAAAAATACTTAAAAATCTACAAAAAAATGCCCGTATGACCATTTCTGACTTAAGTGCCGAAATATCACTTTCAATGCCCGCAATAAGTGAACGTTTGAAAAAATTGGAAGCATCAGGCGTAATTAAACAATATACAGTTATTCTTGATCCTGCAATGCTAAACAAACATTTAATGGCTCTCATGTATGTCCAATTGGAAAATCCAACCCATGGGGATTCTTTCGCCAGTTTCGTCAAAGATGAACTCGAAATTAAAGAATGCTTCTATATAACTGGAGAATTCGACTACTCATTAAAAATTGTCACTGAAAGTACAAAAACATTAGAATTATTGTTAAATCGTATTAAAAATCAACCTGGAATTCTAAAAACGCAAACCATTGTAGTCCTATCCTCAATTACAGATAACCCTTCAATCATTCCTGATTAAAAAACCGCAGCTTTCGCTGCGGTTTTTATTATTTATTTTGTTGTGATTTTAATCCCTTGCACTAACTCTCGACGTGATTTTTCATCAGCAACTGCAGCAGTCTGTTCAATACCAACAATAATTGCTTGCATTGAAGACTCTATATTTCCTAAAATAGAATTGATTTTTTTAGTCGCTTCAACACTATCTTCAGCTAATTTACGCACCTCATTTGCAACAACGGCAAATCCACGACCTTGCTCTCCAGCCCGTGCCGCCTCAATTGCTGCATTTAACCCAAGCAAATTCGTTTGCTGCGATACTTTATTGATAAAACCAATAACTTCATGTGTATTATTAATATGCCCTTTTGCTTCATTCACTGCTTCTGATAAAGTATCTACCTTTGTTTTTAATTCTTCATTAATCAAGGCTTGAGACTTAATCAAGTGATAAATTATATTTGTTAAATAAGTCTCTACTACTTTCACATTTTCTGGTACATATGTATTGATAATCTTGTTGACTTCCACATTACCTGTAACATTTAATATAACATCTAGTCCCGGCATTTTTACCGCTTCAGAAATGTCTTGAAACGTTCTAAGCCCCATTTTTTGCGCTAAGCGAATCGCAACCGCATCTGCCTTTACATCCGCTACAGCAACTATTTTTACATCAGGAATCTTTGTCGATAATTCTAATATACCGGCTCCACCTCTACCGCCGCCAACCAATAATATATTTAACACTTTTACCCCTCCAATTTAATAAACTGGTTCCCCTATAAATTTTCTTAAATAATACTCACCACAATAAAACTTCGTGTCGAACGGTTTTATAATTACGTCAATTAAGTTCTATTTTCCCCTACATAAATCCTGCACATTTTTAGAAATATTATCAGATAAAAATTAAGTAAAATTAAGGGTTTAAAGCTATTTTTACTATTAATTTCATGTTATTACCTGACTATTTTAAACCATTCTAAGAAAAGCTATCAATATTCCCTCTTTTTGCTTTAAATTATATAGTATTTCATCTGCAAACTTTGACAAACTGTCATAGATTTCCTTAAGAAGCTATTACAACCACTATATCGACACTACTCAATAATCCTACTTATTTTACTCCGCCATTGCTCTTAAACTGCATTTTTTAATTACTAACCCAACATTTCTTTCAATGCGTCTTTTTTTATCACCTTAAATAATACATAAAATTCAACGCTGAAAAATCCGACACCGAAACTTTTTCCGAAATATCTTTTTTCGTTTTTTCAATACTCCTTACATTATCAAAATGAATATTTTTTGATAAAATTTATTATTTTAATTATATACTGAATATATTTTAGTTAAAAGAACTTTTTCGATAAAAACATCTACTTTTACCAGCAAGTAAGCAATTTCATCTATGAATCAACATGCAATCATGCTAAAATGATAATGTTTTGTCATACACAAATTAATACCTAGGAGCGGACTATGCAAAATCATTTTAAAAAACATCTATTTGCAATTCTTTCAATTATTATTTTTATTATTATCACAATTCCACTTTATTTCATAAACGAAGGCCCCACCCCAGCTGGAGTTTCTGAATATACAGATGATGAAATTTTAGGTAAAGGGAAAAAAGAATCTGATAAAACTCCCTTTATTATTACTGGTGATTTATCTGATTTTAAAACCCAAGACCCATTCCAACCTGTATATGACAATTTCACAATCTCCCAGCGCCGAAACCAAGGATTATCTACAGCGCTTCCAAAAATCGAACCTTATTATCATGAAAAAACTGTATATCTAACTTTTGATGACGGACCTAATGACGATATTGAAATCGCTATTTTAGATATACTAAAACAAGAGCAAGTAAAGGCGACTTTCTTTTTATTAGGCAATAAACTACATGATTATCCAGATGTAGTAAAGCGAATCTATAATGAAAATCATGCAATTGGAAATCACAGTTATACACACATTTATGAAAAATTATACGATTCTCCAGACAGTTACATCAAAGAATTACAACAAGCAGATGATATTTTTAAAGAAATCTTGGGCGTTCGTCCACTTATTACAAGAGCCCCTGGAGGCATCGTTGGAAACTTTACCGATGAATATTGGTTAGAGCTAGAACGACTCGGATATATCGAAGTGGGCTGGAATATTAGCGCCGGAGATGCTTCAGATGGAACAGCAAAAGATTTAATTGACAATATTATTCATCAACTCGATAACTTTCAAATTTTACAAGACCATGCAATTATATTGATGCATTCCTCACCAGGTCACGAAGAAACTATTAAAGCATTGCCACAAATTATTAAAATCTTAAAAGAACGTGGTTTTACTTTTGGCGTAATTACACCTTCGACACCAGGCGCTTGGGAAAATAAAAAATCCTGATTCAAAATGAATCAGGATTTTTTATTTTACTCAATCCGAAGCATTCGATACCCTATTCCAATATGTGTCTGAATATATTCTACACCACTTTCACTCTTACAGAGTTTTTTTCTAAGCGATGTCATATAAACGCGCAGCGAGCCTAAATCACTTTCAATTGCATTTTTCCATACTTGATCTAATATGTAGTGATGTGTAAGTACCTTGCCTACATTTTTCGCCAATAAGCAAAGTAATTTATACTCAATTGGCATTAACTTTACCTCAGTATCGTTTACTTTTACTACCGCCGCGGTAAAATCTATGACAAGCGGCCCATTATGAAAAACTTCCTCCACCTTACCATTTAGCGTTGACAAGTAGTTTAATCTTCGCCATACAACTCTTAGTCTTGCCAAAAGCTCCTCGACACTAAACGGCTTTGTTAAATAATCATCGGCACCGCTATCAAGCGCCTCTATTTTATCTCGTTCATCACTTCTGGCACTAATCACGATAATCGGAATATCCGACCAAGAACGAATTTTTCGAATCACTTCGATTCCATCTATATCCGGCAACCCTAAATCAAGTAGAATAACATCAGGTTTTACCGATGCCGTTGTTAGTAATGCCTGGGTTCCGTTTTCCGCTGTGTAATATTTGTAATCTTGGGTTTCTAATGTTGTCGTAATCAAATTTCTAACGGGAATATCATCTTCTATAACTAGAATTGTCTGATGGATCATAACCTCACTTCTTCCACTTTTAAATTAAATTGAAATATCGTCCCCTGCGGTTTATTATCAGCAACTGTCAGCTCACCGCCATGCGCATTGATAATCGACTTACATAAAGCCAAACCTAATCCCATGCCACGTTTCCCGTCAGCAGCATTGGTTTTAGCAGAATAAAACATATCAAACAAATTACTTTTAGCTTCATCCGTAATTCCTAAGCCATCATCAGCAATCTGTACAATTGCTTCATCATTTACTTGCCTCGTGGTAATGGTAACTTGCGTTCCTTGCGGCGTATATTTTAATGCATTATCTACGATATTGGTAATGACTTGAATAATCATCCTGCCATCGGCTTTTACCATTAATAAATCATTCTCATGCTCTACGTAAATTGGATGATGATTCAGCTTACGCTTTATGTGTTTTAAGGCTTCATCCACAATATCACTTAAACTTTCAATATTCAGTTGCAATTTCATTGTACCATTTTCTATCCTTGTTACCGATAACAAGTTTTCTACTAAATTAATTAACCAAATGGATTCATCATAAATATCCTCACAAAGTTTTTGTGCTTTTTCCTGCTTCATTTGATTTAAATTGTGAAGTAATACTTCTGCATTGCCAGAAATACAAGTTAAAGGTGTCCTTAAATCATGAGAAATAGAACGCAATAAATTTGCCCGCAGCTGTTCCTGTTTAAGTTGCAAACTCGCATTTTCTTGATCTTTTAACAGCTCATCCTTTTCCAGCGCAAATGCACATTCATTTAGAATTGCTACCATAATACCTTCTTCGTACGCAGGAATTCGCTGATTTTCCATATCAATGGCCACTACACCAAATACCTTTTCCCCATTACGAATCGCTAAATACAAGCACTTTTCCCCTGGTAAAGTCGTCGTAGAAAATCCAGCATGACGATTATTTTTAAATGTCCATTCTGCTACAGCCACCCAGCGTTGATTATCAAAATTGTTTTGCAGCGCTTCATTACAAATATACGTAAATGGTAACGGATTTAAACGTGGATTCCCTAAATAAAAGTAGATATTCTTTTCTAGTAATGTGCCCAATTGTGCTACCGTCTGTTCGACAATTTCATATTTATCCGCGGCTTTTTGTAACTTACGACTTGTCGCCAAAAGAATTTCCAATCGATATGCTTTCTGTGCGGATAACTTTGCATATTCTTTCACCTTATGTGTTAACCCTGCACAAATCATAGCAATAATAAACATAACGACAAATAAAATTATATGGCGAATATCCACGATTTCAAAGGTATACACAGGTCTAGTAAAACAAAAATTAAACAAAAGAACACTCAAAAGGCTAGCAATAATTCCATAAATTTTTCCTTTAGTAATAAATGTAGTAAAAAATACACCGATAATATAACTAGCTACGATAGATACATCACCAAAGTTCCAATGTGATAACATATAGCCAAAAATCGTAGATACAGATAAAACACCAAACATCCACATACTGTCGCTATAATCTTGTGTATAGCGTTGCAAGCCGATAGGCTTTACATACTTCTTATCATAATTATCTGGAATAAGAAAAATTTCCAATTGAGGTGATAAATCAGTCAAACGCTCGGAAAAACTCTCCTGTACAGAGAACAGTTTACGCTTCGTATACGATCTTCCCAAAACAATTTTAGAAACTCGCGCAACCTTTGCGTATTCCGCAATCTGCTCTACAATATCACTGCCATAGGAAGTCACTGTATTAGCACCCAGTTCTCGTGCCAATCGTGTATTATTTTGCAACCGTTCCTTGTCCTTTTGCAGCATATTATTGAAGTCAGGTGTTTCTACATAGATGGCTGTAAATTTTGCATGAAATGCCGCTGCCATCCGTGCCGCTTGACGAATTACTTTTGGATTCGAAGGCGATGACGATAAACAAATCAAAATATGCTCTGCTGTAACTACAGATGTTAAAGATTTTTCCCGATCCGCTTGTAGCTGCAAAGAATTAATATGATCAGCCATCCGCCTCAATGCAATTTCACGTAGAGAAATAAGGTTTTCCACCGTAAAAAAGTTTCCCAATGCTTTATTGGCCTGCTTTTCCCGATAGATTTTCCCCTGCTTCAGCCGCTCTAATAAATCATCAGGATCAATATCCACGAGCTCGACTTGCGAATTATCATCAAAAACGCTGTCAGGTATTCTTTCACGAACAATAATACCAGTAATTTGCGCGACGACATCATTTAGACTTTCTAAATGTTGTACATTTACCGTTGTATAAACATCAATACCTGCATTTAATAACTCCTGCACATCCTGATACCGTTTTGCATGCCGACAAGTATTTGCATTCGTATGGGCAAATTCATCTACTAAGATAAGCTTTGGCTTGCGCTCTAACGCTTTATCTAAATCAAATTCTTTTAATGTTACCCCATGATAAGCTACCTCAAGCGGCGGCAACACCTCAAGCCCCGTCAAAAGTGCCATTGTATCAGGCCTTGCATGCGGCTCAATATAGCCAACAACTACATCAATTCCATCTTTTTGAGCATCATGTGCATCCGATAACATCGCATAGGTTTTTCCCGTTCCAGCAGCGTAACCGAAAAATATTTTGAGTTTCCCCTTCTTTTTTTTCTTTTCTTCCTGCATAGCTGCCTCAAGAAACTTATGCGGATCGCGTTCATCTTCATGCATGTTATTCACCCTCTTTGCGTATTTAAATCTACTTTAACCGACAAAAATCTATACTGTATCGCAAGATACAGTATAGACCTATCTAACTATCTTTATTTTAACAAACCATCTAAAGCTAAATTTACTTGAAGAACATTCACCACCGGCTCGCCGAAAATGCCAAGGAGTTTATCTGTCGTATAAGTATCAATAATCTTCTGAATTTCAGCTTCTGACATTTGACGTTCTTTTGCTAACCGCGGAATTTGATACTCTGCCGCCGCCAAGCTGATATGCGGGTCAAGCCCACTGCCAGAATTTGTAACCAAGTCAACGGGAATACTGTCAATTCTTGCATCCGGGTTAGATTCTTTTATTTTTTGTACGCGCTGTGCCACTAAAGAATCATAATCATTACTGGCTGGACTTATATTATCAGGTGCTGCATAAAAGTAACTATTTCCATTTTTATCGATAAAAGATTCTGTATCTAATCTCATAATCCTTCCCCACATATATTGTTTGCCAGTAAATTGTTGTGCTAAAAATTTTGTTCCATAAGCTTTATTATCTATTTTAATGATACTGCCATTTGCTTCCCCTGGAAAAGCCGCTTGCGAAATTGCTGTTACTGCAAGTGGATAAATCCCTCCACATAGAAAAGTCATTACGCATAACATCCCAAACGCGCGGTAGATTAAACTTTTCATCTCATCAAATCCTTTCTTGCTCTATACAAATAATGCAATAAATAAATCTAGAACTTTTATTGCAATAAACGGTACAATGATCCCACCCAAGCCGTAAACAAGCAAATTATGTTTTAATAAATCCTCTGCCGGAACTTCTTTATAGGCTACACCGCGTAAAGCTAATGGAATCAACGCTACAATGATAACTGCATTGTAGATAATCGCTGATAAGATTGCACTTTCACTGCTATGCAAGCCCATAATATTTAGCATTCCTAATTGGGGGTATAGCGACATAAATAATGCAGGAATAATCGCAAAATACTTAGCCAGGTCATTGGCGATACTAAATGTTGTCAAACTGCCACGCGTCATTAACAACTGTTTCCCAATGCGCACAATTTCAATTAGTTTTGTTGGTGAAGAATCTAAATCAACCATATTCCCAGCATCCTTTGCCGCTTGCGTTCCCGTATTCATCGCAACAGCAACATCCGCTTGCGCGAGTGCCGGCGCATCATTTGTCCCGTCACCTGTCATTGCTACCATATGCCCCTTACTTTGCAACTCGCGAATCATCGCAAGTTTCCCTTCTGGTGTTGCCTCCGCAAGAAAATCATCTACTCCAGCCTCTGCTGCAATTGCCGCGGCAGTTAACGGATTATCTCCCGTAATCATCACTGTCTTGATTCCCATTTTCCGAAGATCAGCAAATTTTTCTTTCACTCCGGATTTAATAATATCTTTTAAATAAATGACGCCCAAAATGCTATCATCTTTTGCCACAACGAGCGGCGTTCCGCCTATATTTGCAATTTTTCTTACCGCTTCATCGCACTCATCACTATAAGTGCCCCCACGATTTTCTACATAAGCTTTGATTGATTCAGCCGCCCCTTTTCTTATTTCAGTTCCATTCATATTTACGCCACTCAATCGAGTCCGCGCAGAAAACGGAATAAATTCAATATTTAAATCATTAAGCGTTCTTTCACGAATATCAAATTTTTCTTTCGCTAAAATGACAATACTTCTGCCTTCTGGTGTTTCATCAGGTAATGATGCAATTTGTGCAGCGTCGGCAAGGTCTCTTTCCGTATGATCATCTACAGGAACAAATGCACTTGCTTGGCGATTTCCAAGCGTAATTGTCCCTGTTTTATCTAATAACAACGTATCTACATCACCGGCAGCTTCAATTGCGCGTCCGCTTTTCGCCAATACATTTGCTTCATTTAAACGACTCATGCCTGAAATTCCGATTGCTGATAACAATGCTCCAATCGTTGTTGGCGCTAAACATACCAATAATGCAATTAGCGCTGTCATTGAAGTTGGATTTTCTACGAAAAGCTGTTTTGCTGAAAAATCAGCGTAAGCATACAAAGTTATTGTCACCAGAATAAAGATAAGTGTCAAAGCGATCAATAAAATTTGCAATGCAATTTCATTTGGTGTCTTGCGCCGCGATGCTCCCTCAACCATAGCAATCATTTTATCTAAAAAACTTTCTCCAGCCTCATTGACGACTTCAATCACCAACCAGTCGGAAACTACCGTCGTTCCTCCCGTTACCGCACTACGATCCCCGCCGGCTTCACGAATTACTGGCGCTGACTCTCCGGTGATCGCACTTTCATCTACCGATGCAACACCTTCAATGACTTCTCCATCCGCTGGAATTTGTTCACCGGCACTCACAATAACAATATCACCTTTACGGAGGTTAATCGATGAAATATCGGTATATATTTTTTTATCATTACGATTTTTCAATTTATGCGCAACTACTGTCCTTTTTGCATTTCTTAAAGCATCTGCCTGTGCTTTGCCACGCCCCTCAGCCAAAGCTTCAGCAAAATTGGCAAATAAAATCGTAAACCAAAGAATAATTGAAATACAAGCAGTAAAGCCAATTGACGCATCTTTAATTCCGAAAATTGATAGACCACACAATCCTGTAGTAACAATTGCTGAAAGATATACAACAAACATTACCGGATTTTGTAATTGTACTGTGAAGGATAATTTAGTAAAAGAATCCTTTAAGGCACGTTTTATTATTTTTTCATCCATTTATCTGCACCTCCTAATGAATCATCTGACAATATTCAGCAATCGGTCCCAAAGATAAAGCTGGGAAAAAGCTCAAAGCACCGACTAACAAAACAATTAAAATCAACATAAATACAAACATTGTATTGCAAGTTGAAAGTGTTCCTGGTGTTACCGCAAGGCGTTTTTTCTCTACTAAACTGCCTGCCATTGCAACAATTGCGATAATTGGTACAAACCGTGCAAACAACATACAGATACCCAAACTAACATTTAAAAACACTGTATTAGCACTAAAGCCAGCAAATGCTGAACCGTTGTTTCCACCTACGGAAGAATATGCATAAAGAATTTCCGATAAACCATGCGTCCCCGTATTGTTAAGACTATCTAACACACTTGGAACAACTACTGCAATCCCACTGCCAATTAAAATAGCAACCGGCGTTGCCAAACAGACAATGACGGAAAGTTTCATTTCTCGCGGCTCTATTTTTTTCCCTAAATACTCTGGTGTTCTGCCTACCATAAGTCCTGCGATAAAGACTGTGAGAATGACAAAGCTAATCATCCCATATAAGCCACAACCGACACCACCAAAGACAACTTCACCTAATTGCATAAGCACCATGGTAATCATTCCACCGAGTGGCGTATAAGAATCATGCATTGAATTGACCGAACCATTGGATGCTGCCGTTGTAAAAGCAGCCCAAGTCGAAGACCCTATAATGCCAAAACGCGCTTCTTTTCCCTCCATGTTGCCGCCTGCTTGATTTTCCATTCCAATATTTACAGCACCATTCTGTGCTAACTGTGGCGTAGCGATTTGTTCATTTACAGCAATACCACCAAGAGCAAGAACTAATAAAATAAACATCGCTGCAAAAATTGCTTTTCCTTGTCTTTTATCACCAATATTTTTCCCAAAAGTAAAACAAAGGGCTGCTGGAATTAACAATATAGATAAGACTTCAATTAAATTAGATAATGCAGTGGGATTTTCCAATGGATAAGCGGAGTTCGTACCGAAATAGCCCCCACCGTTTGTGCCTAACTGTTTGATTGCAATTTGACTTGCACCAGGTCCCATCGGAACAATCTGCTCAGTCACTTGGCTACCGTCTTCTAAGGCAACCGGCTCAACAAGATTTACAATTTCATATGGACTAAAATTTTGTACTACGCCTTGTGAAACAAGCGCAATTGAAACGATCATGGATAACGGAATTAACACATATAAAACAATCCGCGTAATATCCACCCAAAAATTGCCTAGCCCGCTTTCTTTTACTTTCACAAAGGCACGAATTAAAACAAATAAAACGGCAATTCCAGTCGCTGCTGACACAAAGTTTTGTACAGTTAAACCAAACATTTGTGTAAAATAAGATAATGTAGATTCACCGCTATAAGCTTGCCAATTTGTATTTGTAACAAAACTAATTGCATTATTAAAGGCTAAATGCCAACTTGTTCCATCTATATTTTGCGGATTTAACGGCAACAAATTTTGGCACATATGTATAAAAAATAATACCAAAAAGCCAAAACCATTGAAAAATAATACACTCCACAAATACGACTTCCAATGCATTTCCTCCGTTTTATCAATACAAAGAATTTTATAAATCAGGGTTTCAACAGGTTCTACCACCCTTGTCAGAAAAACTTTTTCTCCATTCATTACTTTACCAATATACGCACCTAACGGAACAGCAAATATAATCAGTATTACTAAGTACAGGCTGTACTGTAAGATCAAATTCATCATTATTCTAACCTCCATTACTTGTTGATACTTTTATTATAAAATCCCTCATCTTAAATCGGTGTTAAAAGATAAGTCCCTATATTAAAATTGCATTAAAATTGCTTTTAACATACAAAAAGGACTTTCCATCGTATTAGACAGAAAGTCCTTCATTCTATGAAAACAATATTACGCTTGTTTCAAAAATGCGACATAGCCCTTTTTCGCTTCGTATAAGTCAGCCTTACTCGTAATTTCCCATGGTGCGTGCATATTTAATACCGCTACACCACAATCAATAACTTCCATCCCATAAAGTGACATAATATAGGCGATTGTTCCACCACCCCCAACATCAACCTTACCCAATTCAGCAGTTTGATAGGCGATTTTATTATCGTCCATAATTTTACGAATTTGTCCAAAATACTCTGCATTTGCATCATTCGATCCTGATTTACCACGTGAACCGGTGAATTTATTAAATACAATGCCTTTTCCTAAATAAGCCACATTTTTCTTGTCAAATACAGATTCATATAACGGATCAAAGCCTGCACTTACATCAGAGGATAGCATTTTAGAGTTTGCCAAACATCTTCTTAATTTTAAATCAGAATATTCACCTTGCAAAGCCAAGAGCTCCGCAGTCATATTTTCAAAAAATTTCGATTGCATTCCAGTTGCACCGACACTACCAATTTCTTCTTTATCAACGAGTAAGCAACAAGTCGTTTTATCCACTTTATCAACTTCAAGCATTGCAACAAGGGATGTATAGGCACATACGCGGTCATCTTGTCCATATGCCATAATCATACTGCGATCAAGCCCAGCATCTCTTGCTTTACCCGCTGGTACGACTTCTAATTCAGCTGATAGCAAATCTTCTTCAGTAAAATCATATGTGGATTGCAATATTGCCATGATTTTTCTGCTCACGGCTTCTTTTTCTTTATCATCTAACGGAATACTTCCAATTAAAACGTCAAGGTCTTCACCATCAATAACTTTATTTGCTTTTAACTCCTGTTGTTTCTGTGCTAAATGCACGAGTAAATCAGTCACGCAAAAAACTGGGTCGCCGTCCTTTTCACCAATCGTCAAATTGATTAAACTTCCGTCTTTTTTTGCAATCACACCATGAATCGCAAGTGGTAATGTAACCCATTGATATTTTTTAATACCACCATAGTAATGGGTATCGAAATAAGCCAAGCCACCCTTTTCATATAAAGGATTTTGCTTGATATCTAAACGCGGTGAATCAATATGTGCACCTAGAATATTCATGCCTTCATCCAATGGTTCTTTCCCAATATTAAATAGCACTATCGCTTTGTCCATATTGACAGCATAAACTTTATCGCCTGCTTTTAGTTGCGTTTTATCTTTTATGCACTGCCCTAAATCACGATAACCGGCCTGTTTTGCAAATGCAACGCTCTGTTTTATGCATTCACGTTCCGTTTTCCCATTATCCAAAAATTCTCGATAATTTTTACTTAAAATCTCTAATTGCAACTTATCTTCTTCCATATAATCTAACCAAGCAATTTTTCTTTCCATAACTATTACCTCACCATCCACTTTATTAGTTATATTTTCCTGATCTATTGTAACACTATACATAACTTAGAACAAAATTATTGTAGCTAAAAATCAATGAAGTTATACAAATAATAAAGTGGCCACGATCCAGGCGAGGTTTTTACTCCACCTGAATCCTAGCCCCTGGATAAAAATCCACCCTAATGATGGACCTTTTATTGCCTATTTACTGTTCTTTTGTTTCCTCTTGCGGTTCTACACCGGTCCAAACACGTTTGCATTTCGCCATCCATTCTTCTACGTCGTTTAATGCCTCACCAAATCTCTGAAGATGTACAACTTCTCGTTGCCAAAGGAAACGAAGCATATCTTTTACCAAAGGATCACACGTCTGGGAAATCAAATGCTCATAAGTCACCCGCGCCCTTTGCTCCGCAGCCATATTCGAAGTTAAATCAGCAATTGGCTCACCAACACAGGAAACATTATTTGCAATCCAAGGTACACCGTTTGCATCCATCCAGAACATGCCCGGACCATTTTGCGCCCATTTCGCACTCCAACCTGCTTTTTCAAAATCTTTTGGCCCCGCACCACAAGTTAGTTTATACACGAGAGAAGCAATCATTTCCTGATGTGCGAGTTCCTCCGTGCCGATATCAGTCAATACGGCTTTCGCCATATTTGTTGGCATCGAATAACGTTGGTTAAGATATTGAAGTGATGCTGAAAGTTCTCCATTGGGGCCACCATATTGTGTAATAACCAGTTTTGCGAAAGCTACATCTGGACAACTTACACAAATTGGATGTTGTAATTTCTTTTCATAAATCCACATGCCAAAACCTCCTACAATTCCCATGGCCACGGACTATTTATCCATCGCCACTCATCTTCCGTCTCTATACTTATCCCAAAGTTATATAGCGGTCCATATTTTTCTTCATACTTTTGAACCAATTTACAAGCAGCTTCCACCGCACAATTAAAATCGTTGATTGCATCTTGATCACATGGATGTGTATCAAGATATAAGTTTAACTCAAGCGCAACGAATTCCAACTCTTGAATTTTTACTAGCATCGCAGCTTGATGTTCACATCCCATAGCTTAGCACCTCCAATTTATTTGGGGATTCGATAAACACCCCATAATTCAGGGAATAATGTTCCTTTTGATAAAGCTTCGCATGGCGAAAACGCCTTTTCATACCGCTGCCAAGGCACATAAGCATGCGCTAACATATAGCACTGGTTTTTCATCATTTTACTTTCATGATCATGCGCTCGATTCGTTTCTTCTTCCATGTAAACCCCCTCCTTCTACTCTATATACTATAGTTTATGTGAACTGCATAAAAAGGTTACAATATAAAAAAAGAGTAAGAATAACGATACATAATATCGTTATTCCTACTCCTTTTATGCGCCACGTTTTACCACATCAGTCGCGATATACCTCTGACTTTTCGGCAATGGCATTTTTCCTTTTGGCGGACGTGTTGGTACCTTACTACAATGTTTTTTCCCAACACTCGCTAAAATCCCCATACTTAACATATTCACAATCAGTGAAGTGCCTCCATAACTGATAAATGGTAATGGCACCCCAATAACGGGTAAGATTCCAATAACCATAGCAATATTTGCAACGCCTTGTCCAACAACAAGAATGGCTATGCCGATGACTAGCATTTTCCCAAATCCATCCGTCGTTTCTTTTGCAATTCGCCCACAATACCATGCCATAGCAGCTAATAAAATCAGCACAAGAAATGCGCCAATAAACCCCATCTCTTGACACAAAATAGAAAAAGCAAAATCGGTATGTGCCTCTGGCAAATATGCAAATTTACTTGTTCCCATACCCAATCCTAAACCAGAAAATCCACCCGAACCAATCGCAATCAAAGACTGCACCGTTTGATATCCAGATGTCGATTCATAAGACCAGGGATCAAACCATGCCTTCACACGATCAATTCGATAATCTGCTGAAAAGGTTAATATTCCTGCGCCTCCCAGTGCAATTGCACCTAATACAACGACTTCTCCTAGCGGTAATCCCGCCATAATATACAACAAAAAAGCAATCCCGACAATAATTGCAGCCGTACCTAAATCCGGTTGCTTATATACCAACCCACCCATGAGCAAAATCGGCAGCCACACCTTATTTCCAATACTAATCCGTAAATTTTTATCTATCTTAGGTCCAAGGTAGCTTGCCATCAACAAAAGCGACGCTAGCTTTGCTACTTCAGATGGCTGAAAAGTCATTCCTATTTGAATCCATCTTTTTGAACCATTTACTTCTATTCCAATGAAAAAAACGGCAATCAGGCAAAATACTGCAAAAACTGTAATAATAAAAGAAAGCTTCCGCCAAACACGGTAATCCAGTCGCATTGCAAAAACTAAGGCAAAGATTCCTAGCAGTAAAGAAATTAAATGCTTATTAACAAAATAATATCCATTATCGAATTCATTACCGGCCATTACAAAGCTAGAACTAAATACATTTATCGTTCCAATAATAATCAAAATAGCCATAATAAATAGCACGGCTTCCACGTTATTTATCCATAATCTTTTTTTTGGCATATATACGCCTCCATATGAAATCTATTGTTAATTATACCAAAAAAAAATGTATTATTACAGTAAACCATGTACAAGTTTTATGAATATACTATATTGTTACTAAAATAAAGGAGGGATCTATATGGAGTTGACAAATGCAAAATTATTGGCAATCGACCTTGGCACTTCAGAGGTGCTTAGTATTGATTTAACAAGCCAAGCGATATTATCTAGAATCCCTTATTTAAATACATATACCCCAGCTGGACTTTTTATAAATGCAACGAGAACAAAAGCTTGCCTTGCAGCGACAACAAGTCATGAAGGGGCATTGTTTATTATTGATATTGCAACAAATTCATTATATAAACTCCCAACTCCCCTACCCCATTTGTCACAAATTACATTAACTGATGATTTTAAAAATGCATATTTTGTTGATCAGACTGCCACTTTGCATCATTTAGATACGACGACAATGAAAACTACCCCACTTGTTAATCCCGATATTACAACTTGTCGATGTAATGGCATATGCATCTTGAATAATACGATTTATACCATTTGGGAAAATGACGATCAGGGAATTGTCGCAGGGTTTTCTCCGCAAGGTCAAGTTGTTTTTGAACGATTCATTGGTGGAATTCCAACGAATCTTTTTGCCCTCCCCGATAAAGTCATGACGACTTTTACAAGAAATAAGCTTCACGGAGAAGGGTTGGCGATATTTCCACTAGACGAAATGGAAGCGCCAAACTACCTAGTAATTAATCCCGCAGATAATTGCGCAATTAATGCGTACCCCTGCCATATTACCTTAAATGATGAACAAACAATAGCTTATGTTACGAATGAAGACAGTGGTTCTATCAGCGTCATCGACCTTGAAACAATGCAAATCATAACTTCTATTCAAATCGGTCGTTCTATTACTACTTTATCCCTTTTGTCAGATAGCCGATTTGCTATTGCAGGAAGCAATATGTTTGCTGATTTATCTTTAATTGATACTGTAAACCGTCGCTTAATGGCAGTCAGCGAAACTAGCGGTGAGCTAAGTAGCTGGTTTTGCCTATACAACTAAAAAGGTGTGAGTAATGATTCCATTACTCACACCTTTTTAGTTTTTCCTTTCTTTCCCTAAAGTGCGCGGCATTCGCGCAACTGGCGCTTTCATCGCCCTACTAATCCCTTGGATATTCGCAGCTGGTCCATCTGCCATTAACTGAATTGGCACTGCTTTATTTTCTGCAGCCTTTTGCAAAAGCTCCGCCTTTACATCACGCGCAAAAGCTTTTGCTGGCGTAGAAACTGGCAATATATCCTCAACTTTTGCACTTTGCTGAGCCTTCTTTTCTTCTTTTACAGACTCTTTTTTCGGCTCTTCTTTAACTACTACTTCTATTTCTTTAAGTTCCTCTTTAACTTCTTTTATTTTGCTGCGTTTCATCGCTGACTCTATCTTCACCACTTCTATTGGCTCAGGTATTTCTTCAACCACATGGACAGTTACCGGTTTTACCGGCTCTCGCATTTCTTCCGTTTGCCCTTTTACTGCTATTGCCGCCTCGGGTTCAGTATATTCATGATAGACATCCTCACCATCTAATTCATCATAGGGATCATAAGCAGTATTTCCGGAATAATACAAGATATCTTCCGGCTCTTGATGCACAACACATTCGGATTCTTCTTCATCAATTCTCCCTGGCAGATTCCAAGCAAATTCATCAATATCATCATCGAATACAGGCGCACAATGTTTTGCCAAACCTTTTTCCAGCATCGCAATCACAGCGAAACAATGTTTTGCCTCTCGTCTCAAATGATCTGCCAATTGTGGTGTCATAATCGTCAATAATCTACATTCATCAATCAACTCTTTTGCCATTTTATTAAAATCGCAAAATCTTTGTACATCACTCCTCACATCTTGTAAAAATCGTGAAAAAGCCTTCATTTCACCTTTATGGCAATATAGCATCGCAGCAAAATCGCGCCCTTCTAAGCACAAATCATCAAAAAGTTCTGCAAAACCTCTAGCCTCTTTTTGCATCTGCCGTTCAGCAGGATCGATATACTGACCAATCAAGCGCGTATGATCTGCCATAAATCTAAGCCAAGTAACAACTTCTTGCGTCTGCGAGCACGTATGTAGCATATTTTCTTTATTCGGTAAATTTAATAATTGCAAAAAATAATTTGCTTCACGCGCCAGATGTTCTAAAAACGACGGAAAATGAGAACCACCTAGCTTACCTGTAATACGTAATGAGAGTAAATTTCGTTTATATTGATAAAAAGCCTCCATAACTTGGCACGTTTCTTGATGAAAGGTCTCACATTGTTTTGGATTTTTTAATTTATCTAATTTTGATTGCAAGCTGGAAAATGCCTTTGCAAATTCTTTTGCCTCATCGCGAAATTCAACGCATTCAGCCGGCAATCCAGCTTTAATAAATACCGTGTGATCCTTCATAATCATGAGCCAATATTTCATTTCTTCTTTGTTTACAGCCTCATAATAAGGCAAAGAAACCCTTGCTTGACGCATTTCTAGCACACTCCTTTAAGAATTAGCTATTAACATCATATGCAAGGGTTTCAAAAAATTCACCTATTCAAAAGAAACTTCACAACGATTAATTTTTTCGCCAAGGCCACTGAATTTCTTCTCATACTCCGTCATAATATTGTCTTCCATTCCACTATTATGCAAATCATAAGTTAGATTATTTACCTTCAAGCCAGCTTCCTCAAATTGTTCTAGCGAAAAATCAAACAATGGCCTGTTATCGGTTTTAAAGAACAGTTGCCCTTTAGGCGCTAATAAATGACGATATTTTTCTAAGAAGCTAACATGCGTTAAGCGACGCTTTGCATGACGCGCTTTTGGCCACGGATCACAAAAATTAATAAAAAATCGATCCACTTCATGCTCAGCAAACAATTCACTGATATTATTAATATCGAAACGAAGTAGTTTCAAGTTTTTCAGTCCCAATTCTTTCGCTTTCAAACCAGCATAATAAATTACATCTTTCTGCACTTCAATACCGATAAAATTAACTTCTGGATAACGCGCTGCCATCTGTGTAATAAAGCGCCCTTTTCCCGTACCAAGTTCTACATATAACGGAGCTTGTCTCCCAAATTCTTTTGTCCATTCACCTTTTTTGATCTGTTCGATTTGTGCAGTCTCCGTATATAGAAAATCACTAAATTCTAAAATTGCTTCTTCTATCCAAGGTTTCTTTCTTAAACGCATCTGCTTCCTCCGCTATTATGATTTTTCTAAACCGTATTTTTTCAAGTATCTGTATAAAGTCACTCGGCTAACGCTGAGTAAGTTCGCTAATCTGCTTACATTTCCGCCCGCAGCCTGCCAAGCCTTTACAAAGACGTCCTTATCTTCTTTCCAACTGTTATCTGGTTTAATATCTCCCATAAGATTGATATCTTCCGGTCTGATTTCATTGCTCTTCGTATTAAAGAAGGCATATTCAATCACACCCTGCAATTGTTTAATGTTGCCTGGCCAGTCATAATCTTTTAATACTTCTGCAGTCTCTGGTAAAATAACCTTTTCTTCAATTTGATGCTGCGCAGCTAACTCACAAACAATATGTTTAGCCAACTGTGGAATATCTTCACGACGACTTCTTAATGAAGGTACACGAATCACACTTTTAGAAATAATTTCATAGAGTTGATGATCAAACGCTCCGCGTTCTGTCAATCGTTTTAAATCACTATCACATGCACTGATAATTCTAACATCAATTGGACGCTCTACAGTTTCACCAATACGGTGCATTTTCTGCGTAGTCAGTGCCTTCGCCAAGGAAGCAGTCAATGCCATCGGCAATTTTTCTATTTCATCCATAAACAGCGTACCGCCGTTCGCAAGTTCCAACTTGCCCGGATGACTAATTTCAGCACTCGTTGATACACCAAATAATTCTTGCTCTAAGAGTTCAGGCGCTAAATCACCGCACCGAACAGAAATCAATGGTCCTGCAGCCCTAGAGCTTGCTTGATGAATCCCATGCGCCATGCGCTGTTTCCCCGTTCCAGATTCCCCTTGCAATAGGATATGGTTATGATTTCTCGCAATGCGCGCCGCTTTGTCTTTAGTTGTAGCAAAAGTTGATCCTTCACCAACCATAGAGGCAAGATTATACCGCGCTGTATAACCAGCTGCATGTGCGACAAGCGTGCGCAAATCTTCAATTGGCATAGACACAGCAACAACACTATTTACCGTTTGATCACTATCGCGCTCTAACGGAACAACAGTTGTAATATCTTCATATGTTTTCGCCTGTGTAATCCAAGTAACCTCTTTATTGTATGATGGTACGCCATTAAATCCTTTGTATATCGGTGTATGACGATAATTTAATACTACATCATTCAAATTAATCGGATGCTCGTTCACATGTTTACCACCAATGCCTTCTAAACGGCTAAGCCCAAGCTTATTTGCATACGCAATTTCCCCTCCCGGCATCACATGATATACAGCAAATGGTGTCGCATCTAAGATTGCTTCTTCCGCCTTAATTCTAAGTGATGCGCTCAAATGTTTTTCCATTGCGTATTTCATCGTCAACATCAAAGATACAACAGCATTATGCGGTAACATCTCTTGGTCTACAGAAACCAATGTCAATATGTACTGCAACTCTCCATTTACAATTACGGGTGCTGAACACGCATCACCTTGCTGACATTCTTCAATCCACATTTCCGGCCCGAATAATAAAAATGGGGTCTTATGTTCATGCACTATACTGATACTAGATGTCCCAATATCCGCTACCCCGACGCGAACACCCTCAATTTCTCCCGGTGTTTTTTGATAAAACGGTAAAGAATAACTTTTTAATACATAGCAATCCGAATCACTTAAAAGCAAGCTCAAATTATACATTTGGAAGAACTCATGAATTTCCTTCGTTAATTCTTCTAAATAAGAAATTGCATTTTTATGATGTTCCTGATGCTCTTTCAAGGCCTCACTTGACAAGCTTACGCCGAGCGGCATTGTTTTCGTATCTACATTATGCATTTTACTTTTTTGCCAAGACTCTGCAACCCAAGGGTGTACATTAGGATCAATAATCCCCTCCTCTATATACTTATGATAGTAATTCTCTAATTTGTTTCTGCTCCGTTGCTCTCTAATCATTTTTACTTCTACCTCCTATAGTCATTCTATTTCGTTGTGCTTTGTTAACATTTAATTAATACTTCTAATATGTTGTTTACCAATCCAGTAAAATACTATATACTTGAACTTGTAATTGGGAAATTTTAAAAAGATAGGACAGGTGTTTATTATGAAAACAATAGCTTTAATTGCTCACGATCGCAAAAAAGAAGAAATGCTTGAATTTGTCAATGCACATAAGGAAATGCTGTCTAATTATAAATTAATTGCAACAGCAACAACAGGACGATTAATAGGAGAAAAATGTGGTTTAGAAATAACTTCACTTATGTCTGGTCCCCTCGGCGGAGACCAACAAATCGGTGCATTAGTTGCAACTGAGCAAGTCGACTTAGTAATCTTCCTTCGCGACCCGCTCACAGCACAACCACACGAACCTGATATCAATGCCCTCCTTAGAATTTGCGATGTACATAGAATTCCACTTGCTACCAATGCAAATTCTGCACATATTCTTCTTCAATATTTCAACGAATAATTCATATTTTACATTCTACCTTAGTTTGTACATTTTTTCCACAGAAAATGTAACTTTGTTTTTATAAATACAAAAAGGAACTGTTCTTAGTGTAAAAAACTAGGCTACGGTTTCTTTTTTATTTGAATTTAAATTTTATGTTAACTAAATTTAATATTCTACTTGAATTATTAATATGAGATTAACGTTTAGAGTTGATAGCTCATATCCACCAACAAAAGTATCATTTATATCTTTTGATTCCCCCACTCTAACAGGAATGGGGGCAACCACGAAAACTTTTGGTGCTATTGGAATTACGAATCAACGTGATACTATTATCTTCTGGAACAAAACCACGGGAATTTCTTTCGGCAATGCAATCGGTTGGCAAGATCGCCGTAACTTAAATATTATAGAACGTTTTTCGAAAAATTTGGTATTGAAATTGCCAATTCCGTTGAAAATACCTGCTTAGGTACAAGCTTATTTAGCCAATCTAGCAATTGGCTATGGGATTCATTAGAACAGCTTTCAAGCCAATGGCAATTAGACCGTTGTTTTGAACCAAAAATATCATCAGATCATCGCCAAACATTATGTAGTCAATGGGAAAAAGCAATTCGTCTTTCTTCAAAGTGGCTAAAATAAATAGAGGTGACTGAGTCACCTCTATTTATTTTTTCTAAAGCCATATCCTTCAGAAATTGTCCTACCAAGAGCCAATACTTTTTCACAAATTACCGCTCTGCTCTTTTGCGGTGTATCATCTATGCCGCTTTTCCCTGGATAGAGCTGATATTTTTTTCTATATGATAAAGAGGTAACATTTGGCATGATGACATTTGCACCACTTTGCAATGCGCGGAATCTTGCTGTCTTATCCAATGTTTCCATTGCTGTCGTTGCTGGAATATTAATGTCTGGCATTAACAAACGAATGAGTGCAATCACTTTTAGACTCAATTCCAAATTGCCACTTTCACAATCAGCCAGCGGCGTTGCAGGATTTGGTATGAACGGCCCTAGTCCAACCATATCTAAAGGAAATTCTTTAAAAAACAAAATATCCTCCGCGATGGATTCTAGCGTTTGTCCTGGCAATCCAATTAAACAACCTGAACCAACTTCATACCCAAGCCTTTGCAAATCTTCCAAACAACGCACACGATTTTCAAAGCGCATTCCTGGATTCAATTTATGATATAACGATTGATCTGTCGTCTCAATGCGAAGTAAATAACGATCAGCACCAGCCTCTTTATAAGCTTTATATTCTTCATAAGTTTTCTCGCCAATGCTAAGGGTTATCGCTACATCCATTGCTTTTATCTGCTTTAAGATCGCTGTCATTTTATCTACTGAAAAGCTGTCATCTTCACCAGATTGCATTACAATCGTTCTATATCCTAACTCCTTTGCCAATTTTGCTTCCGCAACAATTTCTTCTGGAGATAATCGATACCGATCTACCTCTCTATTTGCACATCTTAATCCACAGTAACAGCAATTCTGCTTACAGTGGTTAGAGAACTCAATCAGACCACGTAAATGGACTTCATCGCCAACGTACCTTTTCCGTACAGAATCTGCGGCATTTGCAAGTTCGCTATAATCACCTAAAAGAATCTCTACTATTTCCGCTTTATTTAACTGCTGGGTTTGCATCACTTTTTCAATTAAATCCATATTTTCATCTCCACGACTACATCATCGCTAATTTAAATATCAGCCGATTCCATTATTATAGAAAAGTTTTGTTAAATCAAATGGTGTTTCTTGATATACATAATAATTTAGCCAGTTTCCAAACAAAAGATTAGCTACGCTACGCCATTTTACTAATGGCACTTGCGTCGGATCGTTATTCGGATAATAATTGCATGGAATATGCATATCCATTCCAGCTTTAATATCGCGATCATATTCCGCTTTTAGCGTCATTGGATCATATTCGGCATGACCTGTAATAAAAAACTGCCGTTTCTCCAGATTTGCCACTGCATAAATTCCTGCTTCTCCTTCTGCCTCAGAAAGGATTGTAAGTTCCGGAATTTTTTCAATGTCTTCTTTGCGAACTTCAGTATGCCTGGAATGAGGCACATAAAACTCATCATCAAAGCCTCTAAATAATGGCTCGTAATCTACATTTCTCTTATGTTTATATACGCCAAACACCTTGGGGCTTACCGGATACTTTTTAATTCCATAATGATAGTATAATCCCGCCTGTGAGCCCCAACAAATATGAAATGTCGAATATGCATGCGTTTTACTCCATTCCATAATCCCACAGACTTCTTCCCAATAGTCAACTTCCTCAAAGTCCATTTGTTCTACCGGAGCGCCGGTAATAATAAAACCATCATAATTTTTATGCTTTACATCAGCAAAAGTCCCATAGAATTGCGTCAAATGCTCTTGGGATGTATTTTGTGGTGTATAGCTTGCAGTATAAATAAAATCAACTTCTACTTGAAGCGGAGAATTTCCTAAAAGCCGTAATAATTGTGTTTCAGTTACAGATTTTATCGGCATTAAGTTTAAAATTAAAATTTTTAATGGACGAATATCCTGACTGTACGCTCTATCATCATACATCACAAAAATATTTTCCTTTTCTAAAATACTTGTCGCCGGTAAATTATTGGGAATCTTAATTGGCATAACTAAAACACTCCTTTATTCTCGTATAAAAAATCAAGTCCCTTTCTCAGAGAAAGGGACTTTTATTGCCACACAATCTCATCTTTCAGGAATTCTCCTGCTGGAATTAGCACCACTGCACCACGTGCCGGTTGCTGGGTTTCATCGGGCCAGTCCCTCAACCTCTCTTGATAAGAAATTTATTTAATTTTTGATGAATATATTACCACAATCTAAACCGCTCGTCAATGATATTATCTTGTAATTGATAAAGGTAAAACATAGCCAATAACAGCGATAAAATGCATCGCACTTCCAGCCAGAACAAACATATGCCAAATCGCATGATTATAAGGAACTCGTTTTGCCAGATAAAAGCCTGCACCTGCAGTGTAAGCAAGTCCACCAGCAACTAACCAATAAATCGTCTCAATCGGTACACTTTCCATTAATGGGCGAATAATGATTAAAGCAAACCACCCCATTAAAAGGTAACAAACCGTCGAGAAGATTTTAAAGCGTTTCACAAAGAAAGCTTTAAAAATAATTCCTGTCACAGCTAGTCCCCACATAAGTCCAAAAACAATCCAACCTAAAGTGCCATGAAGTGGAATTAATGCAAAGGGTGTATAATTTCCCGCAATTAGCACATAGATTGCAGAGTGATCAAGGAATTTAAAGAAAGCTTTCTTTTTCTCATTGGTAAAACTATGATACAAAGTAGATGCTAAATACAATAAAATTAAAGATACTCCATAAATCGTACCACTTACTAAGTGCCACAAACCACCATAGTTACCCGCAACAACAATCATTGCAATCAAAGCAGCTACAGATAATACAGCTCCAACACCATGCGTAATGGCATTAATTAGCTCCTCACATTTTGCTCTTAACATGCTACCTCCAAATAATTTATTTATGATATATATTATACCTCCCTTATAAAAAAATTGAAACAGTATTCGGCTTGAAATCCAAGCCGAATACTGTTTCTTTTTGAGCTAGCTCTCTATTCTTTAGCAGCCCCAGCCGCCGCCACAACAGCAGCATAACAATATTATAACGATAATAATAAACCAAACCCAATAGCAATTTCCACCGCCATTAAAGCCCATAATAAAACGCCTCCTTGAAAGATAATGCAGCTCTTAGCTACTGTATACTATGAACCCAGACGCTTTTTTGCTACTATTACAATCATTACCTTCATAAAATTAAAGGAAACTAAAAAACAATAGCGAAAAAATAGTTGTTAAGCTATATCTATTGGAGGTAATCACTCATGAATCAGTCGCATTATGAATGGCTAAAATCACAAGTTCCCATATTAATAGATAAAAAAATAATTTCATCAGATACAGCGCAAAATATCCTTAAACATTATGATATTGAACAAGAGGAAAATGACGATAAGTTCAATCGTATTGTAACTTTCATTGGCGTTATCTTTATCGGGCTTGGGTTGCTCCTTGTTTTAGCCTATAATTGGGATAACCTAACTCGGGCATCTAGACTTTCAATCGCAGTAGGACTGTTATTCATTTCTCAAATCGCAATGTTTCTCGGAATCGTTTACAATAAACTAACAAATACCTATAAGGAATCATTAGCCGCCTTCCAATCTTTAATGATTGGCGCTTCAATCTCTCTCGTTGGGCAAAATTATGAAATTGCACTACACCTGGATACAGTACTACTCATCTGGATGTTTTTAATTTTACCACTTGCATATCTCACCAGAACCGTTTCACCGGCTATTTTATATAGCATTCTCAACATGATTTGGCTCATTGATAATTTCAGTACACCCCAAGCGATCAGCGTTTGGTTATTTATCATACTGCTTATTCCAATTTATCGTCACTTTGATAAAAATATGATCATTTCCTCAACCCCTTTAGCTTGGTTAATCGTAATTAATTCATTAGCTGCATTTATTCTTACCTTTGAAAAATATTTCAACGATTTAATGATGCAATGTTTAACTTTGTTTTTCTGCTTTCTTTTTGTTATCGGTAGTCACCTCGAAGTAAAGACAGCCGTATCTCGCCGCCCATTAACAACCATTGGTGTTTTTGGGCTCATCACTTCCTGCTATTCACTTGTTTTTTCAATATGTTGGCAAAACGTTCCTCAAAATTTCACAAATCCAGTATGGTCTATTATTCTAATCCTCAGCATATTATCTTTAGGATTTAGTTATAAACTCTTCCAAGTTAGCAGCAATTTATTAACAAAACTTCTTTTAGCCTCACCTATTATAATTATCACTGCCTGTCTTCTCGCAGTATTTACAATGCAAGAAATTTATTCGGTTTCTTTAGCTAGTATTTATTTGTTGGCAATTGGACTTTTATTAATGGAAAAAGGATTTCGTCAAGCAAATTCTGCTCTATTAAATATGGGTATGCTTTTAGTTAGTTTTCTAGTAACAGCAAAATTCTTTGATTCTACAATTAGTTTCTGGAATCGAGGCATCGCATTTATTATCATTGGGTTCATATTTATTTTAATAAATTTCCAGATGATAAGACAAAAGAAAAATATTGAAGGTAAAACATCTTTTTCCTCAAAAACAAAATAATTCAATGGGAATTAACCATATAAATCCATGTTTTTATGTTTTTTACCACTAAATCCATTGCTTTTTGTGTTTTTCCCTAGTATAATAGTCCTACGAGTATAAACACAGAATGAAGAGGGTTTAATATAATTAAATAAACGGGCAAACTTTTCGAAAGATTAGGACGCAAAGCTACGGGTCTAAGATACATGTTATTGTATGACGACGGCTGAGTTGCATTTATTTAGGAACATGTTTTAATGTTTCTCGCTAGCATTTGCAGGCATTATCTTTTGATAATGCCTTTTATTTTTTCTTATTAAAACCAATAAAAGAGGTTGGGCTATGGAAAATGTTGCGATATTTAAATATTTATCCACATTCATCTTAGTAGCTTTGATTTTTCTCCTATATAGGAAGAGCAAAGAAATAGAGAGATTAGAGTCCGCGAAAGATGAATTATCAAATATCCAAAAAGACATGGGGCTATACTGTCAAAGAATTAGTGATGATTTATCTTTAACTTTACAACCCTCGGATGGACTTCTGTCTTTGACTGTTTATACCCCCGAAGATATTCTTCTTAAATTCAACAACCAATTTGCTGAATTAATCCACACCAATGATAGACCTAAAGTCCTATCAGCATTTATTGAAGCAAAATCAACCAATCAAAATATCGAGATCAACTTTCGGTTGCGTCATAGAAAACTTAATATTATATGGATAAAAAGCATCATTTCTTACTCATTGCAAGAAAAAATTTTTTGTTGTTTGATGGAAGATATTACAAGCTACGTGGAATCAAATCAGCGTTTAAAGCAAGCTGAAGCGGATATCGAAACTATCACAAATAATATTAGTGGTGGCGTTGCAACTTTTAAATTTGATGATGATTTAACAATCCTGTATGCAAATGATCGCTACTATAAAACGATTGGGTATTCCCAAGATGAAGTTTCGGCTATTTACAAGAATAAATCTATTTATTTTATTGCTCCAGATACCATTGAACAACAACGTTACGTCATTAAAGAACAAATTAAAGAGAATAAACAACTTACTTTTGAAATGAAAATCTGTAAAAAAGACGGCTCATATCTTTGGCTTAGAGCTACTGGGCATCTAAAATACAATGCTAACAATGAAGCAATTTTCCCTTGCGTATTAATGGATATTACAAACCTAAAAAAAGCGGAAAATCAATGGCAATTAGAAAATGAACGCTATCGCGTTGCAACAGAACTAACTAATGATACAGTCTTTGATTACAACATCATTACAGACACTCTAGTGCATACAAAACAAGATAATAATGCTTATCCCTGCACTCCAATTATTCCGAACTTTTCTGATAATATTTTCAATCTTCCGCTTATCCATCCAGATGATAAGTCAATTTTAAAAAGTTTTTGTTCCGATTTACAATCTGGAAAATCGACTCTGCTTGCCGAACTTAGGCTTTTAGGCGAAAATAATCATTACATCTGGTGTAATATTAAAGGAAAAACGATTTATTCTGATGACAATATCCCAATTCGAGTGATTGGGAAAATTATTAATATTGATTCACAAAAAAAACAATTAGAGTATTTACGGCAAAAATCACAAAGTGACTCTTTAACAAACTTGTATAATAAAGCTACAACTCAGGAATTAATTGACCGTTACATCGCCACACATTCACAGAAACAAAATCATGCATTAATGATTATTGACATTGATGATTTTAAAGCAATTAATGATACTTGCGGACATTTATTTGGTGATGAAGTTCTAATGCAAGTAACAACACAATTGAAATCCTTATTTGGTAAGGAAGATATTGTAGGTCGCATTGGTGGAGATGAGTTTGTTGTCTTTATGGGGAGTATCCAATCAATGAGAGATATTCAAGCTAAAGCATCTACCATTAGCCGCATCTTTAGAGATACTTGCTATAAAGAAATGCAGCCACTCTCAATCTCTTGCAGCATTGGCATTTCCCTTTATCCAAATGATGGAATGACCTATGTTGAACTTCTCAATAATGCGGATAAAGCACTTTATAGCACTAAGCACAGCGGGAAAAACAGTTTTTCCGTATTTGATTCACAGGACAATATTGATTATTTTCTTGCCAGAGATAAAATGAGCTTCTAGCTTTTCTCTCCCAGATCATTTAAAGCATAATAGGAGTTGCCTGCCTTGAAAAAATATTTATCCGACCCCCTAAATCTTCTATATACAATGATTATCGTTCTACTTCTCGTTTTCACTTTTAATGAGTATGTATATAATGGATTTATTGATATAAATTTTATCTATTGGTTTAAGTGATGTCCCATTATAGTTGACATTTTATGAGAACAGGAATAGAATATATATTGTAATTGCTGATATAGCTCAGTTGGTAGAGCAGCTCATTCGTAATGAGCAGGTCGTAGGTTCGAATCCTATTATCAGCTCCATAGATAAATCAAGGCTTCCGAGGTTTTCGGAAGTCTTTTTATTTTCCCTAAAGCGGTCTATCGCGTGGCTATTTGAAATTTTAGCGGTAACCAACTACAATACACTCACTATCCTTTACCTGTATTTGTTTATCAATCCATTTATCAAGTTTGCTTTTGTCCACCCTCCATCTGCCCCCAACTTTAAAAGACGGAAATCCTTTTGAATGTACTAAATCGTACATATGCGTAGCAGATATTTTTAAGCATTTCGCTGTTTCTTGTACTGTTAAAAATCTTTTTTCATCCATTGTTATCTCCTCCAATATATGTAATTAAAACAATAACCCACCTATAGGAATAAGTGGGCTATAAGCGGTCTATCTTTAATCTATGAGCATACTGCCATCAACAAAAAAGTTACAGTCAGCATCTTCTTTCAGACATTTTTCTTTTTCATCAAATAAATTTTCTAAAATCCAATCCATAGTTTCAGGATAATTCCTACCATTAGAAAGAGCGCCTAAATACGTTTGAAGCAATAACATACTTTGTCGTTTCAAAAGTACGGTAATTACTGTGTCGAACAAATCCTTCAATACGTCAGGTTCATCACAAGTCGCAATCTCTCTTTGTAGGGTGCTTATTCTGGTATTCAAGGCTTCCCATCTTTCAGTAGTCTTGAGTACGTATGCGAAGTCTTGTATCTGTTCAGTAGCAATTAGATTACACCGCTTTTTATACGCTTCCATACATTCAGCTTCTAGACGCTTTAACTCTTCGTTGTTGGCTTTTACTCTTTCAAGCTCTTCTTGAATTTGTATATTAGTTTGAATTAATTTTTCCATCATTTCAATTGTTGTTGCTTCTGTCTGTGTGTTCATGTTCTTAAAATCCCCTTTTCTTTTAGTAAATTTGAAAATAAAAATCATTTACCTATACAATCCCCTACACCTGTAGAGTTATTTTAGAAATCCCCTGTAATACAGGAGAGAATCTACATTAGAATTTATTTTAATTATCCCTCTTTAGCCTTTCTGCACGCTCTTTCTTTTGTTCATCTGTTAAAACAACTTTCTTGCGTAGTTTTGAACGAAAAAACAATAACTTTTTATCAGCGACATATTCGACTGCATAGACGTTTCCATTTTCATCCTTATGCTCTTTGATACGTTTATACTTTTTATCAAATTCCGTTATTTGGGTTTTATCACTCGTCCAGATTGATACCTCTGCATCTTTCCTAAAAAAGTTAATTGTTGTCTGTTGCTCTGCTGTTGGAACACTCATGTAATTCATCCTTCTTTCTTTGTCGTTGTATTATAAATTTTTAATAATTAACAAAAACTGTATTGACTCTGGATTCCCTAAAATATAAGCTGGTTGAGCTTATGGGTGACTAGAGTTTCTCCCTGATAGCACAGGGAGAAAGACAATGCATGATATAAGCTGTATATCGCTTTATGTAATGCTGTCGTCAATGCTTCATCCGTCTGCTAATTTCTGCCCTAGCTGTCCACATTGCTCCGAATCAGAAAACCTCCTGACCTTTTACCTTATCAGGGCAGGCTGTCACCGCCTTATGGAACTCTTTATCATTGTTCTGTTCGCAAGTTTTTAGGTTCTGCTTACTGCATGGTTGCGTTCTCCAAGTACCGCCCCAACACTATATTTTGATATAAATACACATTTAAGTGTATTCACGAGGCAGACTTATCCCTTTGGACAGCCCATTTTGGGACTCTCCTAAATTCATATTAGCGCGCAACCCCACATACACGTTTCGGTGTATTTACTCTTGATTTTAATACACTTATTTGTGTATCGTCAATGATAATTTTTTATATATTAAAAATATGATATAATTAAGCAATAGTTTAAGCGATTGAAAAGGTGGCGAAATACTTGAATTTAAAAGATGAAATAAAACAATTTTGCCTTGAAAAAAATATGACTTTTAAAGAGTTAGCTGAAAAATCTAATATGTCAGAAAGAGGTTTGCATAATAAATTTTATAGGGATAGTTTAACGGTTAAAGACCTAAGGCAAATTCTTGATGTGTTAGGTAAGGAAATGGTTTTTAAGGATAAAGAAATAATTTTTATTGACAAATCAAAAAATAATCAAGACAAAAAATGAAACGACTATAGGATTTAATTCCCACAGTCGCATATAGCATTAATTATTTTATTGTCGTGGTTGTTAGTATCCATACCACTAAAACCACCTGTATACCCCTCTAAAATCCTTTACATTAAGTCAAATTAACTTTTACATACATTTCCCTATCTTAAAATATTCATTTTCAAAACCTTCTGTAATACAGGAAAAAATATAATAATATGACTATGCAATTTTCGTTTTCTATAATTTACCATGCGCACCTTTATAAACATTGACAATGTATAATATTTTTATTATCATGGAAGTATACAAAAAGGTGTTACTGATAGACGGTTCACCTGACAAAGAATATAGGGCAAATTGAAGATTTAACCGCTACATTTTCTGAGGATGAGGGCGGTTATTTCTTTTTTATTGCAATAATGTAACCTGTCGCAAGTACCAAAAGCACATAAAGCTCCAAAGTCTGCATAATGCTCACCCCATTTCGTTGGGGAGGTAAACCGCCTACCGTTTTATCGTAACACCTGCCGACATTATAACAAACACCGACAAATAAAATCAAGCCTAAAGATAACGACACAATGAAGTTTATTCTTGTCCGTCATTCTTCTTTAGGCTTTACTTATAGCTATTTAAAGGGTTCTAAGGTTTTTACTTAGAGCTTATCTTATAGTTAACTTAAAATACTATAGTTTACTTATAGTTTTATTATTATTATTTATATATAACAATAACAATAATTTTAACTTTAACTTATCTATAGATTACCATAAGTTTACTTTTAGTTTAACTTATAGCTCCCCCCTACCCCCCAAACCTACTTACACCCCCCTAATTACTGTAAATAGTTAATGTTTGATTGGTAATTATTTGTATTAAACAATTCTATTTGCGTTTTCTTCTTTCCACATATGCCACAGTAACCTCTATAGACATGTCACAGTAAGAAATACTATCAAAATAGACAAGCTTAGAGTTTCAATTACGTTTTTTCTCTCTCTTTTGTGGTACAGTAAGAAAAATCAATAATAAAAATCCCTTTCAACCCATATACTATAAGTATTTATAAGCATTTTATATTTTTTGATTGACTGTGTCGCTATTCAAATATTCCACTTATCACATTTTCCTCTTGTTGTCAATATTATTTTTTCTTTTTTCTTGACGTTTTGAATTTTTCCATTTGTCCACCTGTATCTTAAAATCATCCTTTATTTTTGCATATGAATAACCTAAAACTTCCCCTATTGCCTGCAATTTATAGTATGTATAATGCGAATAATTAACCCCATCAATAGCCCAATTTTGCTCATTTAGTGCGGTTTTTATCTTCTTCTTGTAATGTTCAATAATGTCGTTCTCTGTAAATACCTTTTTACCTTCACGCAATGCCTGCCGACATCTTTCTAACTCCATTCGTTCCTGTTCTGTAACATAAAAAGAATGTCTGTTCCTTCCCGTAGGCTTTCGTCCCGCTCCCTCACGTTTTCCCCCTCTATTACTACTAGTTGCTTCTGCTGTGGTTGTTATTTCAGTCATAAATCTATACCTCCTGTACTATAGGAATTTTTAAAATTAAAATTATTTACCTATACAATTCCATTCAATGAAAGAAAAAACCTCTTAGGAAGGACACTAAAAGGCTTAAAGTAGATATTAAATTTAACCTGTTCTGACAAGTCCATTATAATAATTTGTATAAGCAAAAAAATTTCTCTCTACGACTCTAAAACTACTTTAATTGTTATATTCTTCTATATATTATTTATAGAATACAGCCAACTATGGATATAAAGAGAACAATAATACCTATACAAAAAATTATTTCAAGAGCCTGATTATTCCCTTTAGTTTTAAATAATTTAGAATAAATATAGGGTGTTATTATTCTGCCTATTAAATTTGACAATAAGAAAATAAGCAGGTAAATAAATAATGTTATCCCATTACGCCCATGTAAAAATGAAAATACCGAAGAAAGAGTATATAAAATAAAACCTAAAAATAGCATAGACAAAGTAACGCTTATTATATAAACAATAGAGACCCCATGAAATTTTGTGTAAAAGGAATAAAAAACTTCCTAACAGGCAATGAATGGAATATAAGAAATTCAAACCTGAAGGGAAGTTTTT
>UMGS01012160.1_pt1 | contig 51233 bp, 61 predicted proteins | sample 1965341 | NCBI WGS metagenome assembly UMGS01 (sample SAMEA4836079, study PRJEB28245) | human gut metagenome | biome: gut microbiome; material: fecal sample | place: Denmark | collected 2008 | reverse complement strand
AACCTTCGATACCCCGCAGCTTGCTGCGGGGTAGTTCATTGTATCAATTAATACACTGTTAGGGACTCCGCGGCAGCTTATTTGCCAATGCTGCGGTATGCCCTTGAATGAAGATAGTTTGATCAGCCGCGAAAAGGATGGAAGCTATAATGAAGATTACTGCAAGTGGTGTTATGCGGATGGAAAATTTGTCTATCAGTCAAAGGAGTCGCTGTTAGATTATCTTGTGAGCCATATGCCGAATCCTGACAATCTGAAAGACGAAGATCGGCGCATCCAGTTTGATGTGTATCTTTCACAATTGAAACACTGGAAATAATTTCTACCTGTGCGGTTGCAATATTCTTGATATTCCACCTATGCGGTTTGAATGATTTTTAAAAGTAAATATAGAAGTTACAGGCACTTGCAGGAATGCAGGTGCCTTTTCTGTGTTTAATTTTAGGGGATAATGAATGGGAATCAGGTTTTTGGGGTTTGGGTCAGGCGAGGGATAAGCAGACCAATAATACGCTGCACTTGTGATACAGAAACACATAGATCGTTTTTAAAATATTCCGGCAGGGAATACGGTATTCCCTGCCGGATTTCAGAATTACAGATGCGGGAGATTTTTTCTGTAATTTCGCAGATCTTCTTCACTGACTTCAGAAATGATTTTATCAAATGTTTCCAATAATTTCGGTTTATCCTCCGGCAAATGTCCCCTGAGCTGGAAAGCATTGGAGGCTCCCATTGCGGCGAAATAGGTGGATATATTCAGATTTTCCACAAGGGTACGGAGTTCACGGTATTTTTCCAGTTCACCTTCTTCCTGCCAGTTTCCGTTTTGGATTTCCTGATATAAATCGGATTCCGGATAAACTGTCAGCATATTCGGACCAATTAGGAACGGATGAAGCTGATTGAATATTTCTGCAGATAATTTTGCTCCGGTTTCACCGTGTCCCTTACCGGAAATACTGGTCAGATAGAAGAAACCATATTCGATACCGGCCTGCTCTAATCTTTTGCATTGGGTTAGAATATCCTTGGAAGTATACCCTTTACGCATAAAGGCAAGTGCATCATCATCTCCTGTTTCAACGCCGATGGTCAGCCCGGTGTATCCTGCCTGCCGAAGTCGGATCAGCTCATCGTCTGTCTTATTTACGGAATCCGTAATGCGGGCAAAGCATCCAATGGATTTAACAGAGGGGAAATACTTGTGAATAAGGGATGCGATTTCAAGTAATTTTTCTGTTTTCAGGACAAATGGGTTGGCTCCTGTTAAGAAAACACGGTGAATTGGCTCCGGGTTTTCTTTTCCCTGCAGGCGGGTTAACATTTTTGAATAGGGATTTGTACGCAGAACCTGAGCTTCCAGTAAATCGCCTTCTATGTCTTCCATAGGTGACATTCTGAATTTGAACGGCAGATCACTGTATAGGGTACAGAACTTGCACTTATGATGGGTACAGCCCGCTGTTACTTCCAGCAGAAGCGAGTCTGCTTCATAGGGCGGACGCCAGATTGTTCCTGTGTAATGCATGATAACCACCTCAAATCAAATTAAGATTATGTACAGGCAACGAGGCAAACCTGTACATTGCTGTCCCGTTAGGATGATTATAGCAGAGCACACCAAAAAGAAAAGTACTGTACTTTTTTGCAGTACCTTTTATTTTGGCGCGGAATAGGGTATGATGTTGAGGGAAGGAGATGGAAAAATGAGAAAATCGGAAGAAGCAGCAAACCGTTGTAAGACGATTTCTATGGTGCAGAAATTACTGGGAGGGAAATATAAGATCGAGCTTCTCTGGTATATTGGAAAGTGTGATATCCGGCGTTTCGGGCAGCTTCGCCGCCAGATAGGGGAAATTACAGAAAGCTCTCTTACGAAGCAGCTCCGGGAGCTGGAAGCAGACGGTTTTATTATCCGGCATGATTTCTGTGAGGTTCCTCCACGGGTGGAGTATACGTTGACAGATCTTGGGAAGAGTTTTTTATCCGTTCTTGATTATATGAAATCTTGGGGAGATGAGAATCTGCTGGTATAGACAAGGTATGATGGCTATATAAAATGATAAATTGGAGAGTTGTATGGATTATAGAATAATTTTGACAGGAGGCGGTTCGTGATGAAAGAGAGGAAGGAAGTTCTGGACTTTGGGCTGACTTTCCCGGATGTATATGTGGATGCGCCTTTCCATGATGGTAACTGGGTGCTTCTGCGGTACCGGAAGAACAAAAAGGCATTTGCGTGGACTTACGAGAGAAACGGTCATATATGGGTGAATGTAAAGGTTGATCCGCAGTGGCGTGACCTTTGGAGGAATACTTATCCGTCCGTGCTGCCGGGGTATCATCAGAATAAGGAACATTGGAACTCCATTATTTTGGATGGGAGCGTCCCGGATGAGGAAATCAAAAGGATGATTGCAGAAAGCTATGATCTGATTGTCGGGAAAAAATAATCAGTATGAAGATAGGATTTTTTGTTTCCCGGATATGAAAACAGGGAAGAGATGATTTTAATATGAAAATTGACAGATTATTGAAGATTATTATCTATCTTTTAAACCATGAAAACGTATCAGCAAGTGTTTTGGCAGAAAAATTTCACGTGACAGTCAGAACGATTCAGCGTGATATGGTGTGTATCACGGAAGCAGGCATTCCGGTTTATTCAAACCATGGAAAAAACGGAGGCTATTCGATTCTTCCGTCTTATAAGATGAAAAATTGTGATATCCGCAGGGATGAACAGCAAATGATCCGGCAGGCGCTGGAAAGCCTGGCGACCTCTTACGCAAATGAAACACTGGCAGGATTGATAGAAAAGTATCATGCTGTTTCTGAGGATACAGAAAGTCAGAAGACCTTTTTCGATTTTGGAATCGCGAAGGAAAACCGAAAGGTACAATGGGACAATCTGATTTTGGAAAAGGTCATCGCAGAGGAAAAACTGGTAACCTTTTCGTACAGGGATGCGAAGGGGAAGGAAACACGGCGGCTGGTTCAGCCGCTGGCAATCCAATATAAATGGTATTCGTGGTATTTGTTCGCCTGGTCTGTGCCGCAGGAAGCATACCGTACTTTTAAAATAGCAAGAATCTCAGAATTACGGGTAACTTCCAGATATTCTGATAAGAAGCATGAGGATGTGGGACTTCTTATAAAGCAGGCGGATGAGGCATATTCGGATACCTGTGTCACAATCGAAGTACATTTTGACAGTAAAATAAATAGCATCATCGAAGAATATTTTCCAGACAGTGAGATGGAAGAGCTTTCCGGAGAAATGTCCCGGGCGTGGATTCGGGTCCCTCCGAGGGAACGGTTATGGAAAGCATTATTACTTAGCCTTGGAAACCAGGTTACGGTGATTTCGCCGGAGATGTATCGTAATGAGCTGATTGAAACAGCTCAAAATTTTTTATCTAATTACGACATATAGCTGTCGCATACATGTGATAAGATGCTAAGAAAAAAGAGAGGATACAATGTATGAGTGAATTTGTAAAAGCGTTATTGGAATGCCGGGAAGCTTCCAAAATTCCGGAGCAATACGACTGGTTTGCATCCTTGTTGGGAGACTGGGAGTTTGATTACTATGATGTTATGGATGGAAAGAGGGGACGTCATGTGGAGGGGGAATGGCTGTTCCGCCGGGCGTTGGACGGGACCTGTATTGAAGATCTCTTTATCTGCCCCTCCAGGGCCACAAGAGAGAGTAATCCGCAGCCGGATGGGGAATATGGAGCAGCCATTCGGATGTTTCAGCCGGAAACGAAGGGCTACGATATGGTTTATACAACAAGAGGAAGTATGACCCGGCTAAGGATACAGAGAGAGGAAGGCGGGATTGTCTGCACGGTATTGAGCGATGCTTGTGCAAAATGGGTATTTGATAGGATAGCAGGAGATACCTTTCACTGGAAAAACGTAACGGTAATGGAAGACGGTTCTTGGAGAACAAATTGCGAAGTGTTTGCTGTGCGTAAGAAAACCTCTGATTATGGGAAGGTGTATGAGGATTGCCCGATATTTGACACCGGGAGATATCGTCTGCGTCTGGTGGAAGAGTCTGATGGATCAGACCTGCTGAAGGTATATTCCGATGAGAAAGCAGTACCGCTGTTTAACAGTGACAATTGCCATGGAGATACGTTCCACTATACATCTCTGGAACGTATGGAAGAAGCAATCCGGTACTGGCTTTGGGAGTATGAAAGAAAAGGTTTTGTCAGATGGAGTATTTTTGACCGTGCCATTGGAGAAGCAGTGGGGACAATTGAGCTGTTTCACAGGGATGCAGAAGATTATTTTACAGAATGCGGTTTGCTGAGGCTGGATCTGCGCAGTGATTATGAAAAGAGGGAGTGTATCAAAGAAATACTGAAGCCTCTGCTTTCCCCTGCTTTTCTTATGTTTTCCTGTGAAATTCTGGCTACAAAGGCAGTGCCCCAAGCGCAGGAACGCGCGGAGGCATTGACAGAATTGGGATTTCAGAAAAGGCGTGAGACATTGAGGGGGCATGATGGGATACAGTATGGTGCCTATTGGATATTGAGAAAAACGGAAGCGTAAATAGGAATTTTATTTAATGAGAGAGATGATTGGAAGTATCTATTAGCGGCAATACTCTTTATACATGGTAGATTATGGAGAATGGGATTGCATCGTAACAGATTGACCCAATGGCAGATTGCATTAGTACATGAGAAGTCATGAATATGTGCGGTACTGCCGGGAAGGAGAGAGACGATGCCTGACCCTGCGCTTTTATCGGCTGCGAAATGCTTGATAAGCGGAATGCCAGACACCAATGAAAAATATTGTAGTATTAGTGAAAATCAGATATTTTGTCCGCCGGGACATGCCCCGTGCGTAGAGGTTTATTTTAGAGACCGTAAAAAGTTGAATGTTAGCTTTTTGCGGTCTTTTTTTGCGTTTATGGAGAAGGCTGTCAGTTTTTTCTGGCTTTACCGCAAGGTAAAGAAAGGAAAGCTGTATGGCAAAACGAAAAATCAGAATCCGGTCCGGAGAACTGGAAGCGTGGATGGAGGTTACGGAAGAGGAATACCAGGAGTATTACCGCCCGTGGTGGCAGCAGAAAAAGCGGGAGCAGAGGAACCGGGAAGCGATGGAGGAATGTGGATATAAAGAGGAATCCTATGAAGAATGGAAAGAGAACGACATGCAGACAGAGCTTTTTGCAGAGAGTATGGAAGAACTGATGGAGCAGAAAATCCTGCTGGATATATTGCAGGAGGCTTTAGACAGTTTAAGACCGGAAGAGAAAGAACTGGCGGTGAAAGTGTTTGGGGAAGAAATGCCGCTGATAGATTTTGCAAATATGAAGAAGCGGAATCCAAGAACTCTTTCTGACCATAAGCGAAGAATATTGTCTAAGCTAAGACATTTTTTTATGGAACGCGGTTTTGATATTGAAGGAGAATAAACTTTGACAGAAAAGGTCATCAGGTGACACATTACGCAAAGAATGTCGAAAAGTTTTTTAAAAAATTTTCATTTTCACCCACCGAAATTCTAAAAAGTGTCATTACGACAGTGAAGGGGATAGAGTTGACTGCCCTGGAAAGGAGGAAATGAAAATTGCAGAATGCAGCGGAACTGATCGGCATTTTACAGGCAATCAGCATTGTGGCAAAGAGCCTTGCCATGAAGCTGATGCAGATTGAAAAAGAAGTGCAAGCCTATGAATCCGGCATGGAGGCAGCGGCTGGCAGCCAGAGAAAGAAAGAATGGAAATGGTGATGCGTAAGAAAGTATTTATCTGCAGCCCGTTCCGTGGGGACATGGAGGGCAATGCAAGGAAGGCGGCGGTTTATTGCCGGATGGCCTGTGAGCAGGGTTATCTTCCCATCGCGCCGCACCTGCTGTTCCCGCAGTTCCTAAATGAAGGGATTGAGGCGGAGCGGCAGCTTGGTATCTCTATGGGGCTGGAACTGCTCCTGTGCTGCGATGAGATATGGGTGTTCGAAGAAGCCACGGAGGGGATGCAGGCGGAGATTGCTTTTGCAATGGAACAGAGGAAGAAAATGCGGTTTGTGGAAGGGAGATGCGCGGATGAAGACGGTGATGGTGCTTACCAATGTGACGGGGAATGAAGAACTTGACCGCCAGAGGGCGGCGGAATACTGCCGTTTTGCGGCGCACAAGGGGAACATCCCTCTTTCCCCGTACCTGTGCTTTCACGGCGTTTTCAAGGATGAGCTTGCCGGAGCGGTTGAGGGCTTCCTGGCAGAGCGGCTTGTGAAGAACGTGGATGAGGTATGGGTGTTCGGGTTTGAACAGGGAGAGGCACGGAAGAAAAGGGAAAAGGCTGTACAAAAGCGGTATGGGCAGAAGGGCAGGTATTTCTGCCACCCGGAGATTGGCAGGGAGCTTCTGCTCTGTGCCATGTATTCAGAGGAATTGATCGAACGTTTGGAAGAAATGGAGGTATGACAATGGGAAGTGAATTATTGAAGATTGCAGATGGGTTTTCCATGGTAGCGGAAGGGCTGAGAGGGCTTGCAGGGATGGAAAAAACCAGCGGCGCACAAGGGAAAAATACGACAAAAGAGCAGGCGGACGCGGAGCAATCGAAGAAGCCGGACAAGAAAAATGCGGCGGATGATAAAAAGGAAAAGACCGTGGCTGTGGAGGATATCCGTGCGGTGATGGCGCAGAAATCCCAGGAGGGGAAGACAAAGGAAATCCGGGAACTTTTACAGAAGTTTGGGGCTGTGAAGCTGTCTGCGGTGAAACCGGAGGACTACCCGGCGCTTTTGCAGGAAGCGCAGGTGCTGTGATGGGGAGACACGCTTTATTGTCTGCTTCTTCCTCTAAGCGGTGGCTGAATTGTACGCCGTCCGCAAGATTGGAAGAGCAGTTTGGAAGAGAGGATGCCGGTCCCTATGCGGAAGAGGGCACTGCCGCCCATGCGCTGGCGGAGCATAAGGTGAAAAAGTGCCTGTGCAGGCGTTCCAAGCGTCCGGTGTCGGATTACCAGTGTGATGAAATGGAGGAATGCACGGACGGGTATGCTTCTTACGTTATGGAGCAGGTGGAGCTTGCAAAGCAGGACTGCAAAGACCCGGTTGTGCTGATTGAACAGCGGCTGGATTATTCCGCCTATGTGCCGGAGGGGTTCGGAACCGGTGACTTGCTGATCGTGGCGGATAAGACGCTGAATGTCATTGACCTGAAATATGGGAAAGGCGTGGCGGTGGATGCGGAATGGAATCCGCAGATGATGCTGTACGGGCTGGGTGCTTTGGAATTGTTTGATGCCATTTATGACATTGATACGGTGCGGATGACCATTTATCAGCCAAGGCTGGAATCGGTCAGCACCTGGGAGATTTCTGTTTCTGACCTGATGGAATGGGTGGAGACGGAGCTGAAACCGAAAGCGCAGCTTGCCATCCATGGGGAAGGGGAATTTCACTGCGGTTCCTGGTGCCGTTTCTGTAAGGCAAAGAACACCTGCAGGGCGAGGGCAGAAGAATACCTGCGTCTTGCACAGATGGAGTTCAAGCCCCCGGCGCTGCTCTCTGATGAAGAGATTGCGGAAGTGCTGAAAGTGGCGGACGAGCTTGCCAAGTGGTCTGCGGATGTGTATGCCTTTGCCACGGATGAAGCAATCACCCACGGGAAGAAGTGGACAGGGTTCAAGCTGGTGGAAGGCAGGAGCAACAGGAAATATACGGATGAGGAAGAAGTGGCGGAGGCGGCAAAGGCTGCCGGGTACACGGATATTTACAAAAAATCATTGGTTGGCATCACGGAGATGGAGAAGCTGATGGGGAAGAAAAAATTTGCGGAGGTACTTGGGAAGCTGGTGTATAAGCCGCAGGGCAAGATCACACTGGTGACGGAATCGGATAAAAGACAGGAAATTCAGACAGCAACCGCAGAGGCGGATTTTAAGGAGGCAAATTAAATGAGCAATGAAACTATGAACCTGACAAAAGTGATCGTACCCTGTAGATTTTCTTACCTGCACTGCTGGGAGCCGAACGCGGTAAATGGTGGGGAAGCGAAGTATTCTGTATCAGCCATCATTCCGAAGTCTGATACGGAGACGATCAATAAGATCAAGAGAGCCATTGAGCAGGCAAAGAAGGACTCCGTTTCCAAGTGGGGCGGAAAGGTTCCGGCGAATTTGAAGCTGCCTTTAAGGGATGGGGATATTGACCGCCCGGAAGATGAGGCATATGCGGACAGCTATTTCTTTAATGCCAACAGCAGACAGGCTCCGCAGGTGGTGGATAAGAACGTGCAGCCGATTTTGGACCAGACGGAGGTGTATTCCGGCTGCTACGGAAGGATCAGCGTGAACTTTTATGGGTTCAATAACAATGGGAACCGTGGTATTGCGGCTGGGCTTGGGAATATCCAGAAGCTGCGTGATGGGGAATCCCTGGGTGGGAGAACCAATGCGGAGGATGATTTTGACGCTGTGGATGTGGAAGAGGATTTCCTTGGATAACAACAGCGGGGCGGCGGGAAACCGCTGCCCGTCATTCCAGATTCAGAAGGAGGGAGCCATGCCATGGGACGGATACTGGAAATGGATGTTGAGACGTACAGCGATGTGGATTTGATAAAATGCGGGGTTTACGCTTATGCGGACAGCCCTGCTTTTGAAGTTTTGTTGTTTGCCTATTCCTTTGACGGAGAAGAAACACAGATCATAGATCTGGCACAGGGGGAGACGATTCCAGCAGAGGTGGAATCTGCTATTTTTGATGATTCCGTTACAAAGACTGCTTTTAATGCAAATTTTGAGCGTACCTGTTTAAGCAGATTCTTTGGGACACAGCTTTCCCCGGATTCCTGGCATTGCAGCGCGGTACAGGCGGCGCTGCTTGCCCTGCCCCGGTCATTGGAGGATGTGGGAGCCGTGCTTGGGCTGGATAAGCAGAAGATGAAGGAAGGGAAGGAACTGATCAGGTATTTCTGCGTGCCATGCAAGCCGACTAAGGCAAACGGCGGCAGGACCCGGAACCTTCCGCACCATGCGCCGGAGAAGTGGGAATTGTTTAAGACTTACTGTAAACGGGATGTGGATGTGGAGAAAGCGATCCGGCAGAAACTGCATCATTTCCCGATTCCGGAGAGTGAGATGGAAATGTACCGTCTGGACCAGGAGATCAATGACAGGGGCGTACTGGTGGACTTGGCGCTGGTGCATCAGTCGATTTCCTGTGAAAGTCTCCATAAGGAGATTGTGACAAAGCGAGCATATGAACTGACCGGATTGGAGAATCCCAATTCCGTGGCACAGATAAAGGGCTGGCTGACAGGAAGAGGGATGGAGATTGACAGCCTTTCCAAAAAGGCAGTGGCGGATTTGATAAAAGAGACGGATGGGGAAGTGGAAGAGCTTTTGAAACTCCGTCTTTTGATGGCAAAGACTTCCGTGAAAAAGTATGAAGCTATGGAGCGGTCTGTCTGCAAAGATGGGCGGGTACATGGCTTATTGCAGTTTTACGGTGCGAACCGAACCGGACGGTGGGCAGGTAGACTGGTGCAGGTCCAAAATCTGCCTCAGAACCATATCACGGATTTGGAGCTTGCCAGAAACCTTGTGAAACAGGGGCGTTTTGAGGATGTGGAGCTTTTCTATGATTCCACTCCAAACGTATTGTCAGAACTTATCCGTACCGCTTTCATTCCGAAACAAGGATGCCGCTTTCTTGTGGCGGATTTTTCTGCCATTGAAGCAAGGGTGCTGGCGTGGCTGTCTGGGGAACAGTGGAGGCTGGATGTGTTCGCTTCCCATGGGAAGATTTATGAGGCATCTGCATCTGCTATGTTCCATGTGCCGATTGGGGAAATCACGAAAGGCTCCCCGCTCCGGCAGAAAGGGAAAGTGGCGGAGCTGGCCTGCATTGCAGAGGACAGTCTTGTACTGACGGACAAAGGTCTGGTTCCGATACAGGATGTAACTGAGGAACATCTTTTATGGGATGGTGAAGAATGGGTGGAGCATGGCGGCGTTGTATGTCGTGGTAGAAAGGAGATCATTGAGTATGAAGGACTTAGGGCAACCGCAGACCACCTGGTCTGGCTGCAGGGGGAACCGGAGCCGGTACAGCTTGGAATCGCCGCCGCCAATGGCGCACATCTTTTACAGACCGGAGAAAGGAAAGAGAAAGAACTGGCGGCTGATAGAGGCGCGGTTAGAGTTTATGATATACGAAATGCGGGACCCAGACACCGTTTTACCGTATCGGGGTATTTAGTGCATAACTGCGGATACGGCGGCGGAGTTGGGGCATTGAAGTCTATGGGGGCATTGGATATGGGCGTGGAGGAAACAGAGCTTCCGGGGCTGATTGCTGATTGGCGCAAGGCAAATCCGCATATTATGCAGTTTTGGTGGGATGTGGATGCAGCGGCAGTAAGAGCAGTGACGGAGAAGCGGAAAACGAAAGCCGGAAGAATTATTTTCGAGTATAAGAGCGGAATCCTGTTTGTCATACTTCCGTCAGGCCGGAAGCTGTCCTATGTGAAACCGAGGATGGCGGTAAATAAGTTCGGCAGGGACGGGCTGACCTATGAAGGCATTTCTGAAAATAAGAAATGGAGCCGGATTGAAACTTATGGACCCAAGCTGGTAGAGAACATCGTGCAGGGAACGGCAAGGGATCTGCTTGCGGAAGCCATGCTCCGGGTGGAAAAGGCCGGGTATCGGATCGTGATGCACTGCCACGATGAGATCATAGCGGAAGTGCCGGAAGGGTTTGGTTCTGTGGAAGATATGAGTGAAGTGATGGCAGTACAGCCAGAGTGGGCGGATGGGCTTCCACTCCGGGCAGACGGATATGAATGCGGTTTTTACCAGAAACAGTGAAGGGGGAGGCAGATGAGCAGAAGGAATGGGGAAGGTTATTATGACCCGACAGCCTATGCAGGGATAAGGCTGGCAGAACTTAAACATGAAAAAGAAACAGTAAGGCTTGTTTACAAAAACGGCAGGATGGAGCTTTATATCCATGAGTTCTTTCCATGTACGGCGGCAGTGGCAAGGCGGGTGTTCCCGCTGATCCACCGGTATGCGAAGGAGGAAGATAAGGAGAAGCTGCGGCAGTTTTTGAAGATAAAGGTACAGGAGCATTCCGGGAAGATGGCTGCTTTTACAGAGAAAGCAGCTTCCCTGCCGGAGAGATCGGAGGGCTGGCATTTTTACCGGGCGAAGGCAAGGGAAGAACAGATGCGGTACAACCAGGCGGTGAAGAACCTGGCATTTTTGGAGAGCGGAGGGAAGAAGTGATGAAGCTGTTTATTTCTACAGGCAATTCCAGGATGGAGAAAAAATGGAACGGGATGGAGATGGAATTGGAGGATTTCCGGGAACGGATCTCCCATACCATCCGCACGGCGGAGACGGTGGAACAGTACCGGAAGTTGTCCAAAGCAAAACAGGATGACATCAAGGACGTGGGCGGTTTTGTGCTTGGGAAGCTGAAAGGGGGCAGGCGGAAGAAGGACTGCGTGGTGTTCCGTTCTGCCCTGACGCTGGATATGGATTATGCAACGGAGGATATCCCGGAACAGATGGAGCTGTTCTTTGACTTCCGCTGTTTTATTTATTCCACCCATAAGCATACGCCGGAGAAGCCAAGGATCCGGCTCGTTATCCCTCTTTCCCGGAACCTTTCCCCGGATGAATATGTGGCGGTGGCGAGGAAGGTGGCGGAAGATATCGGCATGGAGCTGTTTGACGATACCACTTATGAACCGTCCCGTCTGATGTACTGGCCGTCTACCTCTGCGGATGGGGAATTTGTGTTCCGTGATATTGATGGCAAGGTTTTGGACCCGGATGAGGTACTATCACGGTATCAGGATTGGAGGGATTCTTCCCAGTGGCCGGTAAGCAGCAGGCAGCAGGCGGTAGTGCAGCGGGAGATGAAGAAGCAGGCGGACCCGCTTGAAAAAGATGGAGTGATCGGGGCGTTCTGCCGGACGTATTCCATTGAAGAAGCAATCACAAAGTTCCTGCCGGATGTGTACCAGACAAGTGCAATGCCGGGGCGGTTTGATTATATCCCTGCGGATTCCCAGGCAGGTGTGGTGATTTATGAAGGGAAGTTTGCTTATTCCCACCATGCCACGGACCCGGCCTGCGGCAAGCTGGTGAATGCTTTTGACATTGTGCGGATACACAAGTTTGGCGAGAAGGACGGGAAAGCATCGGAGGATACGGATGCGGTAAAACTGCCGTCTTTTAAGGCTATGAGCGAGTTTGCGGTTCATGATGAAAACGTGAAGCTGACGCTGGCACGGGAGCGGCAGGAGGCGGCGCAGACGGAGTTTGAGCAGCCGGAGGAATGGCAGAAAAAGCTGGATCTGGACCGACAGGGGAAAGTAAAAGACACTCTGGAAAATCTGGTGCTTGCTATCCGTCATGACGAAAATTTGCAGTCTATCGCATTTAACCTGCACCGGGACGGGATCGACACCGGGGAAGGTCTGCCTTGGAAGCAAATCAAGCCCGGATGGAACGACTCTGATTTTGCATCCCTGAAAGTATATCTGAACAAAGGATATGGAGTTTATGCGCCTTCCAAGACAAAGGATGCCCTGCTTGCGGTTGCTTCTGAGCGGGCATACCATCCGGTAAAGGAATACCTTGACAGCCTGCCGGAGTGGGATGGGACAAAACGGATTGATACGATTCTTACGGATTACCTTGGCGCGGAGGACTCTGAATATACCAGGGCAGTCATCCGCAAAACACTGGCGGCAGCGGTAGCAAGGATTTACCAGCCGGGTACGAAATTTGACAGTGTGCTGATCCTGAACGGGCCGCAGGGGATTGGAAAGTCCACGCTCTTTGCAAAGCTGGCGGGCGCGTGGTTTTCTGACAGCCTTACCCTTACGGACATGCGTGATAAGTCCGGGCCGGAGAAACTGCAGGGATATTGGGTGCTGGAGCTTGGGGAGCTTGCAGGAATGAAGAAAACCGATGTGGAGACGGTAAAATCCTTCCTGTCGAGGGTAGATGACAAATATCGTGCCAGTTATGGCTTGAATGTGGAGAGCCATCCGAGGCAGTGTGTGATTGTTGGAAGCACGAACACAGAAAGCGGATTTTTGCGGGACATTACCGGGAACCGCCGTTTCTGGCCTGTGCGCGTAAACGGGAAAAGTGGAAAAAAACCATGGCAGATTTCACAGGAAGATGTCGTGCAGATATGGGCGGAAGCGAAGGAAGCCTATAAAAATGGTGAGCGCCTGTATCTGGAAGGGGATGTTGCTGCCATGGCAACATCCGAGCAGGCGGAAGCCATGGAGATGGATGACCGGGAAGGGCTTGTACGGACGTACCTGGATACGCTCCTGCCGGAGAACTGGGATACCATGAGCCTTTATGACCGGAGAAATTTTTTAAATGGAAATGAGTTCGGGGAAGGGCAGCGGACAGGGACTGTGCGGCGTAAGATGGTCTGCAACATGGAGATTTGGTGTGAGTGCTTCGGGCGTGATTCCTCAACACTGAAAAAAATTGACTCTTATGAGATCAGCGGCATCCTGCGGAAAATCGAAGGATGGGGTAAATATACAGTGACAAAAAATGGAATGTCGAATTTTCCAATTTACGGAAAACAGCGGGCATATGTACGGGAACAAGCAGAAAAATAGGGGAACAAGGATGTTCCGGTGCAAGGGCGGAACATGGGGAACAGGATACGGATAGTTCCGGGCGGTAGTTCCAATCAGCAAATACAGTAAAATCAAGGCTTGACGGTCATTCTGGAACGAGGGAACAAGAATACCTTTTTGAGATATGAATAATAAGAAAAAAGTGTTATTTGTACACGTAATATACACGTATAGGGTAAAAGGAAAAAAATGTTTCATTGTTCCAGATAGTCCTAGAAGCAGATTGGAGGCGTAAACGTGAGGGAAAGTGAGATAGAGCGGATGTTGGCGCTGCGGGCAAAAAAGATGGGAGGCATGGCGGTGAAATTCGTGTCTCCAGGATTGGATGGAGTGCCGGACAGGATCGTATTGCTGCCGGAAAGGAAGATTGCATTCGTGGAGCTTAAGGCTCCGGGGAAAAAGCCCCGACCTTTGCAGGAGAAGCGGAAGAAGCAACTGGAAGCGCTGGGTTTTCCGGTTTATGTGATAGATGGAGCAGAACAGATCGGAGGTGTGTTGGATGAAATATGTGCCACATGAATATCAGGAGTATGCAAAGGAGTTTATAGTGAGCAGGGAGGTGAGTGCTTTGTTTTTGGACTGCGGGCTTGGTAAAACAGTGGTCACTCTGACAGCCATATGGGAACTGCTTCTGGATTATTTTGAAATCCGGCGTGTGCTGGTGATCGCCCCTCTTCGGGTGTCCAGAGATACTTGGAGCGGAGAATTGAAAAAATGGGACCATCTTTCCGGGATTGAGATGTCACTGGTGGTTGGTTCGGAGAAAGAGCAGAGGGCAGCACTGAACAGGAGGGCGAATGTATATGTTATTAACCGTGAAAACGTGCAGTGGCTTGTGGAGAATTACAGATGGGATTTTGACATGGTGGTGATCGATGAGCTTTCTTCCTTCAAGTCCCATAAGGCAAAGCGGTTTAAGGCGCTGAAAAAAGTGCGGCCTATGGTGAAGCGAATCATTGGGCTGACCGGGACGCCTGCTCCGAATGGTCTCATCGATCTTTGGGCGGAGATCGGGATTCTGGATATGGGGCAGAGGCTTGGCCGGTTCATCGGCGGATACCGGGAGCGGTTCTTCGTGCCGGACAAGCGGAGCAGGGAGATGGTATTTTCCTATAAACCGAGAGAGGGAGCGGAGGAAATGATTTACGGTCTGATCTCCGGTATCTGCATCAGCATGAAGGCGGCAGACTATCTGGAAATGCCGAAGTGCATTTATAACTGTGTGGAAGTTTCCATGAGCGAGAAGGAGATGAAGCTGTATGGGCAGTTGGAGAAAGATATGCTCCTTCCCTTTGCGGATGGTGACATCGATGCGGTAAATGCGGCGGCGCTTTCCGGGAAACTGTTACAGATGGCAAATGGGGCGGTCTATGATGAGAACGGAAATGTGAAGCACATCCATGACCGGAAGCTGGAAGCCTTGGAGGATCTGGTGGAAGCGGCAAATGGAAAGCCTGTGTTGATTGCGTACTGGTACCAGCATGACCTGGACAGGATAAAAAAGCGTACAGGTGCGGTGTCGCTGGATACGGCGGAGGATATGCAGAGGTGGAATGCCGGGGAAATCCAAGTGGCGGTTATCCATCCGGCATCTGCCGGACACGGGCTGAACCTGCAGGCCGGAGGCTCCACCCTTATCTGGTTCGGACTGACCTGGTCTTTGGAACTGTACCAGCAGACCAACGCAAGGCTGTGGCGGCAGGGGCAGCAAGAAACGGTGGTAATCCATCATCTGGTTGCGAAAGGAACACTGGATGAAAAGGTGATGGCTGCTTTGGAGAAAAAGAACTGTGGGCAGTCAGCACTGGTGGAAGCGGTAAAAGCGAGGATTGGAGGCAGAAGGGATGAGAGCGGAAGAAATGTTTAGAAATTATGCAGTAATGAAAAAAGAGGTGGCTGTCCTGAAATTCCGTATCAGCAATTTCAGGGGCATTGATGCGGATGAGATCATAACCTCCATGTGCCTTTCCACGCCACAGGAAGAAAAAGTGCAGACCAGCGGGCCATCGGATAAAACAGCATCCACAGCAATCAACTACCGGAAAGTTACGGACAGGCTGGAAGATGAATTGTTTGACGGCCTGCTGGACCAGTACCGGAAAAAGAAAGCGGAACTGGATTTTTTTCACTTCGGGATTGACAGGCTGAGTGGGAAACTGCCGGAAGTGATTTACGATATGGTAGTGGAGGGGATGGACTGGCAGAGCTTGGCGGAGAAATACGGTGTCTCCCATACTATGATCGGGAAATACCGGAGGAAAGCACTGCAGGAAATGGATGTGATTTACAGCATCCGGGAGAAAACAGAGGCAGAAGTCATGCTGGGCTGAAAAAAATAAAAAAGATTTTATGATGCCGGATATGTTTCCGTACCGGTGGGGTAAGCGAAAAATCCAGTAACCATGCAGGTTTGCGGGCAGGTTTTGCGGCGGCGGTTTACTAAGTGGTTTACTGATGGTTTACCAAGGGGTTTATTGCAATGAAAAAAATTCTGTGTTATCTTTAGAATGCGAAGAAGTGTAAGAAGCTCTGTGGAGGAATCCATGGGGCTTTTTTGTGTTCTTCGTACCGGGCAGCGGGCTTCATCCTTTCACCGCTGCCCTTTTTAATGCAGAGAGGATGGAAAGGAGAAATGAATGGATTGCTTTGCCAGAAAGAAAAACGGAAAGTGCAGCGTAATGCAGAGCGGAGAGTGTGAAGGAAAATCCTGCGGGTTCTATAAGACGCGAGAAGAGCAGGCACATTCTTTGGAGAAAGTTAATGAGCGGTTACGCAGCCTGCCGAAATATCAGCAGGAGGCGATTGCGGATAAATATTATGGCGGCGTCAGGAAGTGGTAAAGTCATGCCGAGGAAACCGAAGAAGCCCTGCAAGCATCCGGGATGTCCGGAACTGACCGCAGGGGATTATTGTGAAGAACATGCCAAGCTGCATATGGCTGACCGGATTACTTCTTCCGGGCGTGGGTATGACAGCAGATGGCGGAGAGCCAGAAGCAGGTTTTTGAAAGCACGCCCGCTATGTGAGAAATGCAGGGAGCAGGGAAAATTTGTGAAAGCAACGGTAGTGGACCACGTTATCCCGCACCGTGGGGATGAGAAGCTGTTTTGGGATGAAGCAAACTGGCAGGCGCTTTGCAAGAAGTGCCATGACAAAAAGACCATGACCGAAGACAGGTACCAGGAATATAAATACTGACAGAGAGAAGCCTTGGGAGATGTGGTTCCCAGGGCTTTTCCCTTTAGGCGGTGACAGTGCGCCTGCCATTTAGCTGGTAGGCGTCATGGTTTTTGATCTGCCGGACGGCGGAGCCGATGTTCTTGGCGTGGCCGTGCCTGTGGTAGTAAGGTGTACCTTTCGTGTGCTTGTGGTAAATTCGGACGGGATACCGTTCAAAGACATAAGGCTTTTGGATGATCCAGCAGTGACCGGTACACCGGGACTGGATTTCGTAGAAGTCATCCGCCTGGCGGATGAGCTTGAAGTAGGGAGTAGTAAGAAGGGAGCATTCCTTTGGGGTGAACATCATTGCTTCCTCTTGCCTTTCCTGCCGTTGGAGCCGTAATCCGGTCCCGGTTCACATACCATGGCAGGCTGTGGTTCAGGCTCCGGTGCAAGCCGGATGTGGATGGATCCCTCCTCGTAGTCCACCTGCAGCCTGTCACCGATATGGAAACCGAGAGCTTCCAGCCACTTTCCCTCCATCTGGATCTTCGGGGTTTCGATGTAAGAACCTCCGTGGAAGTAATTGATGTTTCCACGTGAGCGTGTGGAATAAAGAACCTTGATGAGTTTTGATTTCATAATCGTCTGCCTCCTTTTGCTTTGGTGCCGTCCCTTTGGTGCGGGGCGGTGTTTCCTTTTGGTAGTGAGCATGTTAAATCAGATTCGGGTAATTATCCAGTCAATTCGGAGGCATAAGATGCACAAAGATTTTCCGTGCGGATTGTGTAATTTACAGCAATTTCCGACAGATTCCAGCAGGGGGAGGGGCGGTTTGAATCTCCACAATCCCGCCCTCCGGGAACCGCCGCCCCCTCAAACGCAAATTTTCGCAGAAATTGGCAGGGGGGATAGGGAAACTGGCTGCCGACCTTACATAAACACAGGATTTCAGGGATTTTCCCGCAATAAAGTTTTGCCGGAGAGTACCGGAAATCCCGTGTTTTTGGGCTGAGAAACCATCAAAAAAGAGGTGGTTTTCCAGCTTTTTCTTTTGGAGGTGAAAGGACAGATGACCGATGCACAGGCGGCGCAGATCAAGGAACTGCGGATGAACGGCATGGGATACCGGACGATAGCGGAGGCTGTGGGGCTGTCCCGTGACATCGTGCGGAATTACTGCAAGGCAAACGGGATGGGCGGCTATGCGGCGGCCACGGTGAAGAACCTGCAGGAGAGGATGGAGTCAGGCGCCATCTGTATCTGCTGCGGGAAAGAAATCACCCAGCCGGAAAACGGCAGGCCGAGGAAGTTCTGCTCAGACAGGTGCCGGAGGCAGTGGTGGAAAACACACCCGGAGGCAGGGAACCGGAAAGCAGTTTACACAAAAGTATGTGCATACTGCGGCAGGAACTTTGATTCTTATGGGGATAACCGCCGGAAGTACTGCAGCCACCCCTGCTACATCAAAGACAGGTTCTGGAGGGACGAAGATGGAATTCAGGAAGATTAAAATAGCGGACTTGGTTCCCGCTTCCTACAATCCGAGGAAAAAGCTCAAACCGGGCGATAAGGAATACGAGAAGATTAAGAATTCCATCACGGAATTCGGCTATGTGGAGCCTGTGATTGTCAATTCCGATATGACGATCATCGGCGGCCACCAGAGGGTGACGGTGCTTTCTGATTTAGGATACACAGAGATTGACTGCATCGTGATCGACATTGATAAGAACAAGGAAAAGGCGCTCAACATCGCCCTGAACAAAATCACAGGCGAATGGAATAAGGAATTGCTGGCTGATTTGATTAAAGACCTGCAGGATTCCGATTTTGATGTGGCGTTTACAGGTTTTGAACCGCCGGAGATCGAACAGCTCTTTAATTCCGTCCATGACAAGAAGATCACGGAAGATGATTTTGATGTGGAGGCGGAGCTTGAAAAGCCTGCGGTGGCAAAAGCCGGGGATGTGTGGCTCCTTGGGCGGCACCGCCTGGTGGTCGGTGATTCCACCCTGCCGGAAACTTACGGCCTGCTGATGGCAGGGCAGAAGGCAAACCTTGTGGTGACAGACCCACCCTACAACGTGGATTATGAGGGAACCGCCGGAAAGATACAGAATGACCGGATGGAGGATGAGAAATTTTACAATTTTCTCTTTGCTGCTTTTGTAAACATGGAACAGCATATGGAGCCTGACGCTTCCATCTATGTGTTCCATGCGGACACGGAAGGGCTGAATTTCAGAAAGGCATTCCAGGCGGCAGGGTTTTACCTGTCGGGCTGCTGTATCTGGAAAAAGCAGAGCCTCGTGCTGGGAAGAAGCCCGTACCAATGGCAGCATGAACCCGTGCTGTTCGGCTGGAAGAAAGGCGGGAAGCATAACTGGTATTCTGACCGGAAGCAGACCACCATATGGGAGTTTGACCGCCCGAAGCAGTCGAAAGACCACCCGACCATGAAGCCTGTGGGACTGGTGGCATACCCGATCCAGAATTCCTGTATGAGCAACTGCATCGTGCTGGACCCCTTCGGCGGTTCCGGCTCCACGCTGATCGCCTGTGAGCAGACAAACCGTATCTGTTATATGGCAGAGTTGGATGAAAAGTTTGCAGATGTGATTGTGAACAGGTTTATAGAGCAGATAGGTTCGGCAGAGAATGTGTCTGTGATCCGGGACGGCGTGGAAATGAAATACAGGGAGCTGCCACCGGAGGGGATGGAATGAAGCGGCTGACGTTTATTGATTTCTTTGCAGGAATCGGCGGCTTCCGTCTCGGCCTTGAAATGGCAGGGCATAAATGTATCGGCTTCTGCGAAAAAGACAAATTTGCGGTGCGGTCTTACCGCGCCATGTATGACACGGAGGGGGAATGGTATGGAGAGGACATCACGGCGCTTGAACCAGGGGATATCCCATATGCAGATATCTGGACGGCAGGAAGTCCCTGCCAGAACCTTTCCATTGCAGGGAGGAGAAGCGGATTACACGGAGACAGAAGCAGTCTCTTTTTTAACTTCACTTCACTCCTCAAGGGCAAAGCGGAAGAAGATAAACCCGAATGGGTTATCCTTGAAAATGTTAAGGGACTGCTTTCCAGCAACAGGGGATGGGATTTCCTCGAATATCTCTATGAGCTGGCCGAAGCAGGGTATGATGTCGGCTGGGCGGTTTATAATTCCAAAGATCATGGAGTCCCGCAGAACCGTGAGCGCGTATACACTGTGGGACATCTTAGAAGCAGAGGCGGGGGAGCAGTATTACCTGTCCCCGGAAAAAACGGAGCAGCTCTTAAAGAACTTGTAGGAGGCATGCAGGGATACCGGGTGTATGACCCGTCCGGCATTTCCGCCACCCTCGGAGCCAATGGCGGGGGTATGGGAGCGAAGACAGGGCTGTACTTTATTGACCAGACCTGTTGCAATCCGAAAATTACGGAAAATGCAAGATGCCTGATTGCAAAATACAATGCCGGGATTACGAACCGCAAAACAAGTTCCGGGGTATTAGAAGTACATGCCTTCCTAACACCGGACCGTCTGGAGAAGAGACAGAACGGCAGGCGGATGAAGGAGGACGGGGAACCGATGTTTACGCTGACCGGGCAGGATCGGCACGGCGTTTATTTTTGTGACAGAGCTGCCGGGGGCGGGACACAGACTGGACTGAGATATGGGAGAATCCGCAGGCTGACTCCCCGTGAGTGTTTCCGGCTGCAGGGCTTTCCCGATGAACTGTTTGAAAGGGCGGCTTCTGTGAATTCTGATACCCAGCTTTATAAGCAGGCCGGGAATGCAGTGACGGTAACCGTGGCTTATGCGGTGGCAATGGCACTGCCAGAGAGCCAGGAAAATGAAATAAAATAAAACCGGAAAATTGCAGAATTGAGTTGACTTTACACCCGTTCAGAGTGATTAATGTGATACCAAAAAACAAAACGAAAATGAACGGAGGAAAAGCCATATGAAGATGAAAACGAACGCAGAGAACCGGAAAGCTGTTGTAAAGGCGGTCAGCGAGATTTTGGGAATCCCGTCAAAATATTTGGGAGTCCCATCCTGTAACTTCCAGGTAGGGAGCTGCATCATTGACCGGGATGGCACAGTGGAAACGGAAGATGAAAAGACAGCAGAGCTGGTGCTGGCAGGGCTTATTGAGAGAGGGTATGCGGATGCGCCGGAAACAGAAGAGAACAAGGTTGTGATCGGTTTTCCGGCAGGGGGGATGACGGCGCTGAACCTGAAAAACCTCATTTTCCTGATCCACAGCAGGCAGTACCTGATCAACCGGTCCATCGGGGAAAAGAACTTTTCCATCCCGGATGGGCTGGTGGAGGAGCTGGAAGAAAACGGGGATGTGACGATAGAAGGGCTGGAGGATTCCTTAAAAGCCTTTGCGGATGAGACAAGGGGCATTGCAGTTTCCAGTGAAAAAATAACCTTCCGTTTCCCATACACGGAGGAAGCTGCAAAAGTGAAAGCCTGGACGGATTTAGCGCCTGCCATGGTGCGCCAGGCGAAGGAGCAGAAGCGGATCGACCCGGAGGAGCGGATCGAGGAAAACGAGAAATATTACATGCGGATCTGGCTTCTCAGAATTGGTTTCGGCGGCAGGGATATGAAGGAGAGCCGGAACATGCTTATGGAGAACCTGAAAGGCCATTCCGCTTTCCGCACCCAGGCGGATATTGATCGGGCGAAGGTGCGGACGAAGCAGAGGGCGGAGGCGAAGAAACTGGCGGCGCAGGAAGCCCAGGAACGGGCAGAAACTGCTCAGGCAGAGGAGACAGTGGCAGGTCTTTCCCTTTCGGAAACAGGCAGCGGGGAAGAAAAAGCAGAGCCGGGTACGGCGGCATAAAACACACAATTTACTGGCAGATTCCTACCAAATCTTTGTGTACCTTATGGCAGCGAAATGACTGGATAATATGTGCTTTCAGAGTGATTAATAGACTACGAAAAAAAGCACAGGAGGCCGGAAAGCATGAGGACACAGAGATTTGGGATTGAAATAGAACTGACAGGGATTACAAGGGAAGACGCGGCGAAGGTGATCGCGGAATATTTTGGAACGGAGAGTTATTATATCGGAACCTACTACAAAACCTATGGGGCAAAAGACCGGAAGGGCAGGGAGTGGAAAGCCACCTTTGATTCCAGCATTGTTGCACAGAAAAAAGTAAGGCGGCAGGTTATTTCCGCAGAAGAGGAATATAAATGCGAGATCGTCAGCCCCATTCTTACCTACAGTGACATCCCGGATCTGCAGGAGGTTATCCGCCAGCTCCGGCACAAAGGGGCATTCGCCAGTGAAAAATGTGGTATTCATATCCATGTGGACGCAAGTCGGTACACGCCGCAGACGTTGCGGAACATGGTAAACATCATTGCCAGCAAGGAGGACATCCTTTACCGGGCACTGCAGATTGACCTAGCAAGGCTGTACTACTGCAAGAAAGTAAATGAGAGGCTGATTGAGACCATCAACAAAAAGAAACCGAAGACCATGGAGCAGCTCAAGGATTTATGGTACGCCGAAGACCCGAACAGTAACCGGAACAAACATTACAATTCCACACGGTACCACGGCTTGAATTTACATGCCGCCTTTACAAAAGGAACCGTGGAATTCCGGCTTTTCAACAGCACCACCCACGCAGGGGAGATCAAGGCATACATCCAGTTCTGCCTTGCGGTCAGCCATCAGGCGCTGACACAGAAATCCGCATCCCCAAGACGGACGGTGACGGACAACGAAAAATACGCTTTCCGGTGCTGGATGCTCCGGCTTGGGCTGATCGGGGATGAGTTCAAGACCTGCCGCCTCCATTTCCTGAAGCACCTGGAGGGAAATTCCGCATGGAGACATGGAGCCTGACCATTACATACCTTTCCACACCGGGCGGTCTGGCCGCCCTTGGGGTGGTAGGAGGGAAAACTCACTACAAAACGAAAGGATGATGCAGGATGAGAAAACTTTACATTGCCTACGGTAGCAACATGGATGAAAAACAGATGGCAAGGAGATGCCCTACGGCACGGCTTTCGGGAACAGCGAAGCTTGAAGGTTACCGCCTCCTGTTTAAAGGTTCCAAAACTGGAGCTTATGCCACCATTGAAGCGCAGAAGGGCGGGCGTGTCCCGGTTCTTATTTGGGAAATCGGGGAGCAGGATGAAAGGAACCTTGACTGCTACGAAGGATATCCGGTGTTCTACCACAAAAAGGAGATTGAAGTGCAGTTGGGTGGAGAGAGAAAAAATGCCATGGTTTATATTATGGATGAAAGCAGAGAACTTGGGGAACCAAGTGCCGGATATTATAATGTGTTGGAAAATGCTTACTGGAAGTTCGGATTCCCGATGGGGATTTTGATGGAAGCGCATGAAGCCAGCCGGATGGAGGTGCAGAATGGGAATTGTGATTGATAAGGCAGCTCTGGAAATGCTGCGGAAAGAATACCCGCAGGGCTGCCGGGTGGAACTGGTACAGATGGACGACCCATATAGGAGGCTGAATCCGGGGGAACGGGGAACCGTGACGGGAGTGGATGATATCGGCACAGTCCATGTGGCTTGGGACTGCGGTTCCAGTCTTGGTATTGCCTATGGTGTTGATGAGTGGCGGAGAATTCCCTAACATGCACAGTTTGATAAAGGGGAGGATTTTAAGATGGTGGAGAGTTATGAAGGATACCTCATTTGTATTAGCTGGAACCACAAAGGAATGGGGTACGATTTCTGTATTTATGATGCGGATATAAGGGAGGTTTCCTACAGTAACGTGCCGTATTTTTATGAGGAGAACGCATTGGACGCGGCTAAAGAAACCGTCAGGGAGATATTGAAAAACAAGGACAAAGAATAAGAGTATACATAGCAGGGAAATGGGGCTTCTTCGGAAGCTCTTTTTCTTTGTTTGTAAATCTGTGTTTCAGCGGAAGGGAGGTGTGAGCGGTGGCGCAGAGAGGAAGAAAACCAAAACCGACAGCGGTCAAGATGCTGGAAGGCAATCCGGGCAAACGGAGCCTGAACACAGGGGAACCGCAGCCGGAGAAGAAAGCGCCGCGTTGCCCTTCCTGGCTGGAGGACGAAGCAAAGAAGGAATGGAAGCGGATGGCGAAGCAGTTGATATGGTGGACCAGTGCCCGGCACTGAAAAAGCGGATCAAGCCTGTGATGTCGGTGAAACGACTGGTGTACCTGCCGACTAACAGCTTTTACCAGGTGCTTTCCGCAGAAGCATATACGAAGCATGGCTTGAATGTCCATGCGGTCATCTTTGACGAGCTGCACAGCCAGCCCAACCGGGAACTGTTTGATGTTATGACCAAAGGCTCCGGTGATGCCAGGACGCAGCCGCTGTTCTTCCTGATCACTACGGCAGGGACGGACCGCCATTCCGTATGCTTTGAACAGCACCAGAAAGCGGAGGATATCCTTTGCGGCAGGAAGAATGACCCGACTTTTTATCCGGTGATCTACGGGGCTTCGGATGATGCGGACTGGGCTTCGGAGAAGGTCTGGTATGGGGCGAACCCGTCCCTGGGGCATACGATTGATATTGAAAAGGTGCGGAATGCGTACCTGAGTGCAAAGGATAACCCGGCGGAGGAAAACATCTTCCGGCAGCTCCGCCTGAACCAGTGGGTGAAGCAGTCTACCCGGTGGATGCAGATGGAGAAGTGGGATGCTTGTGCATTCCAGGTGGATGAAGGGGAATTGATTGGAAGGGAGTGCTACGGGGGATTGGATTTGTCCAGTTCCATTGATATTACGGCGTTTGTGCTGGTGTTTCCGCCGAGAAATGATACGGAGAAGTATATCATCCTTCCGTATTTCTGGATACCGGAGGAAAATATGGTCCAGCGTGTGCGGCGTGACCATGTGCCGTATGATGTGTGGGAGAAGCAGGGATGCCTGATGACTACGGAAGGGAATGTGATCCACTACGGTTTCATTGAGAATTTCATAGATGCTTTGGGGAAGAAGTTCCATATCAAAGAGATCGCCTTTGACCGTTGGGGAGCGGTGCAGATGGTGCAGAACCTGGAAGGGCTTGGGTTTACGGTGGTTCCTTTCGGGCAGGGCTTTAAGGATATGTCCCCGCCGTCCAAACGGCTGATGGAGCTGACACTGGAAAAGAACCTTGCACACGGAGGGCATCCGGTGCTGCGGTGGATGATGGATAATATTTTCATCCGCACGGACCCGGCAGGGAATATCAAGCTGGATAAGGAGAAGTCCACGGAAAAGATTGATGGTGCGGTGGCAACGATTATGGCGCTTGACCGAGCAATTCGGCACGGTGGCAGTACGGGGAGTGTGTATGACGAAAGAGGGATTCTGAGTTTTTAATCCAGAAAGGTTTTTATATGGCATCGTGTAATAAAAAATCATCATAGAATTGTCCTTACGGCCACTTGATTAGTTGACAAAAGCCACTAATTAAGATAAAATAGTAGCTAAACACAACTATCTAAGGGAGGGTAGTATGGATAACAAACAGGAAGCGGTCAAGTGTATACGAAAATTCAACCGTTTTTATACAGTATTGCTTGGCTTTTTAAACCAGAATTATCTAGGGACCGGATATTCAGTTACAGAAACCAGAATTTTATTTGAAATTAGTCAGCAGGAAGGAATTTCCGCAAAACAGCTTTGTGATTTATTAAAACTGGATAAAAGTTATATGAGCAGGATGATACGTTCTTTAGAAAATAATGGCATTATTTACCGGGAAATATCCGCAAGTGATAAACGCAGAAATTGTGTTTACCTTACAGATAGGGGAAGGACAGAGGTTCTGGGGCTGGTTGAGACAACAAATAAGGATATTTATCAGTTGATAGAAACTTTTGATATGAATATATGCGGGCAGATATGTGATGCCATGGAACTGATTTTAGATAAATTTTCAGAGATTTCAAAGGAGAGAAAATAGGATGGATACAGGTGTTATAATAAGAACATATAAGCCTGGGGAACCAAGTTTAGTGGTTTATTTTTATTACAAGCTTTTTGAGCAGCAGTTTGATTTTTTACCAAATGTTGAAAATTATTTTCTTCATGCCGTGACAGAGCTTTTTGATCATCCGGACAGAAATGAATTATGGATTGCGGAGGAAAATGGGAAGATCGTAGGCTCTGTTTGTATAGTGGGTAAGGATGATGGAAGTGCCCAGCTAAGGCTGTTTGGCACAGACCCATCGCTGCAGGGCAAAGGGATTGGAAAAATGCTCATGCAAAAAGCTATGGATTTTTGTAAAGAAAAAGGCTATTCCCATGTTGTATTGTGGACCATAGATATATGTAAGGCAGCAAGACACCTATATAGTAATTTTGGATTTCACCTTACTGATACGAAGTTAAATACAACGTGGGCGGATTATGAAATGACAGAGGAAAAATGGGAGTATGTTGAAAAGCAAATGTAAGCCATGATTTTTTTGTAAATAAGATTATTTGAACAGCGTCTCTTCGGAGGCGCTTTCTTTTTGCCGATTTTCAGGAGGGGATTATGAAACTATCATCTATTTTGGGAATCCGGGGCGCAAGGGATAAGCCGCAGGACAGCTATGGCGGTTCGGCTTATTCCTTTTTCTTTGGGCGAAGCACCAGCGGGAAAAATGTGAATGAGCGGACAGCCATGCAGACCACGGCAGTGTATTCCTGTGTGCGGATTTTATCAGAAGCGATTGCTTCACTGCCTGTGCATGTGTACCGTTATACTGACACGGGAAAAGAGAGGGTGTATGGCCATCCGCTGTATTACCTGCTCCATGATGAACCAAACCCAGAGATGACTTCTTTTGTGTTCCGGGAGACGCTTATGAGCCATCTGCTGATTTGGGGAAATGCTTATGCGCAGATCATCCGTGACGGCAGCGGCAGGGTATTGGGGCTGTACCCGCTCCTGCCGGACAAGATGGAGGTTGACCGGGATGAAAACGGGCGGCTTTATTATATCTACACCCGGAACAGTGACGAGAACCCGAACTTTGAGGAATACGGCAGGATGTATCTGCGTCAGGAGGATGTGCTGCACATTCCCGGTCTTGGGTTTGACGGGCTGGTGGGATATTCTCCCATTGCCATGGCGAAGAATGCGGTGGGGATGACCATGGCCTGTGAGGAATACGGGGCATCTTTCTTTGAGAACGGGGCAACTCCGGGAGGCGTACTGGAACATCCGGGGGTGCTGAAAGATCCGGCGAAGGTGCGGGAGAGCTGGCATTCGGTCTACGGGGGCAGCAGAAATTCCGGGAAGGTGGCTGTTTTGGAAGAGGGTATGAAGTACCAGCAGATCGGCATCCCGCCGGAGGAAGCGCAGTTTTTGGAAACAAGGAAGTTCCAGATCAATGAGATTGCGAGGCTGTACCGGATTCCGCCCCACATGATCGGGGACTTGGATAAATCCAGTTTTTCCAACATTGAGCAGCAGTCATTGGAGTTTGTAAAGTACACGCTGGACCCGTGGGTGATCCGGTGGGAGCAGTCCTTACAGAAGTCCCTGTTTCTGCCGCAGGAGAAAAAACAGTATTTCGTGAAGCTGAACGTGGACGGCCTGCTCCGTGGGGATTACCAGAGCAGGATGACCGGGTATTCCATCGGGCGGCAGAACGGATGGCTGTCATCCAATGATATCAGGGAAATGGAAAATATGAACCTGATTCCGGATTCCGAGGGAGGAAACCTTTATCTGATTAACGGGAACATGACAAAATTAAAGGATGCAGGGCTTTTCGCCGGACAGAACCAGGTGGGGCAGCAGAATCAAATACGGAAGCAATAGAAGCCAACAGGTGAAACAAACATCTGCTGGCTTTTCTTTTGTCCAAAAACAGAAAGTGAGGGCGCAGGAGTGAAACGGAAGTTTTGGAACTGGGTAAAGAATGATGCAGAAGAGGAACGCACGCTGATCCTGAACGGGGAGATTTCAGATGAAACGTGGTACGGGGATGAAGTGACGCCGAAGCTGTTTGAGAAAGAACTGAATGCCGGGACGGGCAATATTACGGTCTGGATCAATTCTCCGGGCGGATGTGTGTTTGCGGCGGCGCAGATCTACAACATGCTGATGGAGTACAAGGGGGATGTGACCGTGAAGATTGATGCTCTGGCAGCATCAGCGGCTTCCGTCATTGCCATGGCCGGGACAAAGGTTCTGATGTCCCCGGTTGGTCTGATGATGATCCACAATCCCATGACCATTGCCATCGGGGATTCCAGGGAGATGCAGAAGGCCGGGGAGATGCTGGATGAGGTGAAGGAGAGCATCCTGAATGCCTATGAGATCAAAACGGGATTAAGCCGTGCGAAGATTTCCCACCTGATGGACGGGGAGAGCTGGTTCAATGCGAAAAAGGCGGTGGAGCTTGGGTTTGCGGACGGCATCCTTAGAGGCACAGGGAAAACGGAAGATGCGGCAGGCGGTATGGAAATAGAGGGCATGATGTTCTCACGGACAGCGGTGACAAATTCCCTGCTGTCCAAGCTGATTCCAAAGCAGGAAGAGAAAAAGACACCCATTGAGCAGTTGGAAAAGAGGCTGAACCTTTTATCACATTAAATTTTATGGAGGGCTATATTTATGAGCAAGGTTTTAGAACTGAGGGAGAAGAGAGCAAAGGCATGGGAGGCGGCAAAGGCATTCCTGGACACGAAGAGAGGGGAGAACGGGCTGTTATCCGCAGAGGACACCGCCGCTTATGAGAAGATGGAGAAGGATGTTGTGGATTTGGGCAAGGAGATCGAGCGGCTGGAACGGCAGGCGGCCATTGACGCAGAGCTGAACAAACCGACTTCCACCCCGATTACCAATAAACCGAATGGCAGCCCGGACGGTGAGGAAAAGACGGGCAGGGCAGCAGATAAGTACAAAAAGACCTTCTGGAACGCCATGAGAAGGAAGAATTTCTATGATGTGGAGAATGCCCTGCAGGTGGGTACGGATTCCGAGGGCGGCTACCTGGTGCCGGATGAATTTGAGCATACGCTGGTGGGGGCGCTGGAGGAAGAGAACTTCTTCCGCAGCATCGCCACGGTCATCCAGACTTCCAGCGGGGACCGGAAGATTCCGGTGGTGGCAACGAAGGGGACGGCATCGTGGATTGACGAGGAAGGGGCATATCCGGAATCGGATGATGTGTTCGGGCAGGTTTCCATTGGGGCGTACAAGGTTGCGACCATGCTGAAAGTGTCTGATGAATTATTGAATGACAGTGCGTTCAACTTAGAGGCTTACATTTCCAGGGAGTTTGGCAGAAGGATCGGCGCCAAGGAAGAGGAAGCCTTTTTTGTTGGGGACGGGACCGGGAAGCCTACGGGTATCTTTAATGCCACAGGCGGGGCGGCAGACGGCGTGACTACGGCAGCGGCAAACATCACCTTTGATGATGTGATGGATTTATTCTATTCCGTGAAATCGCCGTACCGGAAGAAAGCTGTCTGGGTACTGAATGACACCACGGTTAAGGCACTACGGAAGCTGAAAGACAATAACGGCAACTACATCTGGCAGCCGTCTGTGCAGGCAGGCCAGCCGGATATGATCTTAAACCGCCCGTACCATACTTCCGCTTATGTGCCGGAGGTTGCCGCCGGGGCGAAGGTGATGGCATTCGGTGATTTTTCTTATTACTGGATTGCGGACAGGCAGGGGCGTTCTTTTAAGCGCCTGAATGAGCTGTTTGCCGCAACCGGGCAGGTGGGATTCCTTGCCAGCCAGAGGGTGGACGGCAAGCTGATTCTTGCGGAGGCTGTGAAGACTATGACCATGAAGGGCGGAAGCACCGGGGCATAAAGAAGCGGATGTGCTTAAAATATATTTGGATGGGACAGGGGGAATGCAGGATGGCGGTTGTGACTTTGGATGAAGCAAAGCAATATCTCCGGGTGGACAGCAGTGACGAGGATGCGTTTATCTCCGGCCTGATAGAGACAGGGGAACAGATGTGTGCGGATATGGCACGGATGGAAGCAGCGGAACTGGAAGAATGCCTTTCCATGGCACGGATCGCCGTCCTGTATGTCATTGCTTATCTGTATGAACACCGGGAGGAAGCGGACCATGAGGAACTGGTGCAGACCCTGCGCTCCCTGCTGTTCGGTATCCGGAAGGAAGTGTTCTGATGGCGGAGAATGGATGGGGAAGGGGCAGCGGCACAGTGCAGAAAAATCCCCTGGGGGAATGGAAGGAACGCATCACTATCCAGAAAAGCACCTTGGGAAATGACAGTGCCGGGAACCATGTGCTTTCTTGGGAGGATTACTATACTTGTTTCGCCTATGTGAATAACCTGTCCGGGAAAGAGTATTGGGAAGCGGCGCAGGTAAACGCACAGAAGGACATTTATTTTATCATCCGGTACTGTTCTGAGATATCCGCCATGGATACGGAGCATTACCGGATTCTGTTTCGGGGACAGTTTTATAACATCACGTTTCTGGATAACGTGAAATACCAGAATAAGACGTTAAAAATCAGGGCTTCCCTGGCAAAGAGGTGACGGAATGGCAGACCGGAGGGTAACGGTGGATGAGATGGCGGATGCCATTATGGACGGGCTTCTGGAATACGCAGAGCTTGCCACGGATGTGATGAAGGACTGTGTGAAGAAGGCCGGGAACACAGTAAAGAAAGAGACGCAGGCAAATGCCCCGGTGAAGACAGGGCGGTATAAGAAGAGCTGGGCGGTGAAGCGACAGAAGGAGACCAGCAATGCGCTGGAGGTGGTGATACACAGCAAAAACCGTTACCAGCTCACCCACCTTCTGGAGAAAGGCCATGCGAAGCGCGGGGGCGGCAGGGTAAAGGCAATCCCGCATATCGCCCCGGCTGAGGAAAAAGGCATCCGGGAGCTGGAAGAAGGCATTAAGAGGGGGCTTTCCAAATGAGCCATGAAGAAATTTTGAATATGATGGAGGAAACGGGGCTGCCCTTTGCCTATGGACATTTTGTGGAAGGAGAAGCGCCGGAACCGCCGTTTCTTGTATTTTTATATCCCAAAGCGGACAACTTTGCTGCGGACGGGATCGCGTATTTTAAGATCAACCAGCTCGATATTGAGCTTTACACGGATTTAAAACAGCCGGAGCTGGAAGAAACTATAGAAGCGGTGCTGTTAAAGCACGGTATTTTCTATGCAAAAAGCGAGGTATGGATTGAATCGGAAAAGCTCTATGAAGTGCTGTATGAGATGGAGGTATAGACCAAATGAACAATAAAGTGAAGTTTAACATCTGCAACTGCCATTACGCATTGCAGAAGCTGTCGGAGGCCGGGGAAATCACCTTTGACACTCCGGTGGCAATGCCCGGTGCGGTATCCCTGGCACTGGACCCCAACGGGGAGCCGGAATCCTTTTATGCGGATGGCATTGAGTATTATATCATTGCCAACAACATGGGCTATGACGGGGACCTGGAACTGGCGCTGATCCCGGAGAGCTTCCGGACGGATGTGCTGAAAGAGGAAGCGGACACCAATGAGGTGCTGGTGGAAAACGCCAATTCAGAAACGGCGGCTTTTGCCCTGCTGTTTGAGTTTGACGGGGATATCCGCAAAATCCGCCATGTGCTGTATAACTGCTCCGCCAGCCGCCCGAAGATCGAGGGCAAGACCAATGAAGAGAGCAGGGAGGTACAGACGGAAACGCTGACCGTGAAGGCAAGGCCGTTGGCTAATGGTTATGTGAAGGCAAAGACCGGAAACAAGACGGCGGCGGAAACGTATGCAGGCTGGTACCAGTCTGTGTATCTGCCGACACCCAAAACAGAAACTGTACAGGAAGAGGGACAGGGTTAAAGGAGGATGAAAGGAAATGAGCATTGTGAAAAAGATCGGGATTGACGGGAAGGATGTCTTGTTTAAGGCATCCGCAGCCATCCCAAGGATTTACCGTTTGAAGTTCCAGCGGGATATTTATAAGGACCTGCGGATTCTGGAGAAGAGCATCGGGGAAGGGGATGAGGAACATTCCAACCTGGATTTATTTTCTTTGGAGATGTTTGAGAATATCGCCTATACGATGGCGAAACATGCAGACCCGGAGATCCCGGATGATGTGGAGGAATGGCTGGATTCTTTCAATACGTTCTCCATTTACCAGGTGCTGCCGGAGCTTATTAAGCTGTGGGGGCTGAACGTACAAACGGATGTGGAGGCTAAAAAAAACTTCGCCCTACAGAGCGTGAAATGACCACACCGTTGTTCCTGCTTAGGTGTGTGCAGCTTGGGATTTCCATGGCGGATATGGAGCTTTTGTCCATCGGTCTAATCAATGATATGTACAGCGAGAGCAGGAATGATGAATGGAATTACTGCCAGATCGCTACGCAGGAGGATATGGACCGCTGGTGAGAGATACTTTATAGATTGTTTTTGTGAGAGGGTATATGTGGTGATACGGGGCAGGGATCTGTCCCGTATGATCACTTTTCGGAATTTATTTTATTGACCATGATATCATAGATACGGTCAATATCAGCATAAAAAAGAGAAATTCCACGTTTATGCAGGCGCAGGTTGTTCTTTAGATTATCTGCAATCAATTTTGCAGTACCGCCATGCAGTGTTAAGGGGATTCCTTTGCTTGTATGTATATGGTCAAAGTAATCTGCGGTGGTGGGGAACGCATTTTGAATTAGGAAAGCAGCGTTCCATCCACCGCATTTTCCTAAAACAATCTTCGTACATTTTTTGTACTTTTTAAGCTGGCTGTTATAGATTTTCTGGTATTTGGCATATTTGGAACTCACAGGAACCATCCAGAAAATTTCAGGATGCCGGGTGTCCTGTATTGCAAGATAGTGGGGACGGTAGTTGCCGTCTTCTTTATTGGACATCAAGGTGCTGTCCTGTATTTCTTCAAAAAAGGTATCTTTTATGTGATAGTAAAATCCGGATTGTATTTTCATAAATCTCCTTAATAAAAATCCCCACCACGAAGGTGGGGATAAGATGTTCACACCGAATAATTTATAATCGCACCATCGGTAAGCGAAAACATTTAACGCACTGAATAATTTGTACCCCGCACCATCAGTAAGCGGCAACATTTTCTGTACTTTTATTATATGCAATATCCAGAAAAAGTACAATAGGAATTTTGTTAAAAATTGATGAAAAAAATATTGTAGGTTTTGGGCTGTTACATGGGCACTTGTCATAACGGCAGGTGCTTTTTCATGTTGTACGGGAGCCAGAGATGGCTTTTTTTTCGTGGAAGGAAAGGCAGGTGGGAGTGTGGCATCCAGAATCCAGGGTATTACAGTTGAGATCGGCGGGGATACTACGAAACTCTCAACTGCCCTTTCAAAAGTTAATAAGGAAATCCGGGATACGCAGTCACAGCTTAAAGATGTAAACAAGCTCCTGAAGCTGGACCCTGGTAATGCAGACCTGATGGCGCAGAAGCAGAAACTTTTGACGCAGGCCATCAGCGAGACGAAGGAAAAGCTGGATTCTTTGAAGCTGGCAAGCCAGCAAGCAAATGAAGCACTGGCAAAAGGGGAGATCAGCCAGAGCCAGTATGATGCGCTCCAGCGTGAGATCGTGGAGACAGAGAAAGCACTGGAAGAACTGGAGAAGCAGGCGGATAAGTCTGCGGTGGCGTTGCAGAAGATCGGGGCAACCGGGGAGAAGCTGAAAAGCGTAGGTTCTTCCATTGAAGGTGTCGGTCAGAAGCTGATGCCTGTTACGGCAGCAGTTGGCGGGCTTGGCGCTGCGGCAGTGAAGGTGGCGGCGGACTTTGACTCAGGAATGAGCCAGGTGGCGGCTGTGTCCGGTGCTACAGGAAAGGAACTGGACGCACTCCGGGAGAAAGCCCGTGAGATGGGCGCAAAGACGAAATTCTCCGCATCCGAAGCGGCGGAAGCCATGAACTATATGGCAATGGCCGGATGGAAAACCGGGGATATGCTGGACGGCATTGAGGGGATCATGAACCTTGCCGCTGCCAGTGGTGAGGATCTGGCGACCACTTCTGATATTGTGACAGATGCCCTGACTGCACTTGGGCTGTCAGCGAAGGATTCCGGGCATTTTGCGGATATCCTTGCGGCGGCAAGCAGCAATGCAAATACAAATGTTTCCATGATGGGCGAGACATTTAAGTATTGTGCGCCGGTTGCCGGGGCGTTGGGATTTACGGCGGAGGATACCGCCGAAGCGATTGGCCTGATGGCGAATGCGGGCATTAAGTCTTCCCAGGCCGGTACTGCCATGCGAACCATGCTGACCAGCCTGACCGGGGAAGTGACCTTTGTGGGGGATGCTTTTGGGGAGTTAACCATCCAGACCACAAATACAGATGGCAGTATGCGGAGTCTTGGGGATATCCTGGCGGACTGCCGGGTGGCTTTTTCCCAGATGTCTGAATCGGAGCAGGCGGCGAACGCGGAGGCACTGGTAGGGAAGAACGCCATGAGCGGCTTCCTTGCGGTGATGAACGCAGCTCCTGCGGATATCGAAAAGCTGAATAATGCCATTACGAACTGTGACGGAACAGCGGAAAAAATGGCGGAGACCATGCAGGACAATCTGGCAGGGCAGCTCACCATTTTGAAAAGCCAGTTGGAAGAGCTTGCCATCTCCATCGGGGAGATTCTGATGCCGTCCATCCGGCAGATCGTGTCATGGATTCAGGGGCTGGTGGACTGGCTAAACGGATTGGATGAAGGCACGAAGAAGATCATTGTCACCATTGCTTTGGTGACGGCAGCCATCGCCCCGGTGCTGATTGTGATCGGCAAAGTGGTGGGAGCCATTGGAACCATTATGACAGTGATCCCGCAGGTTGCGGGATCCATTTCCGGCGTGGTTGGTTTTGTGTCCGGCACAGTGATCCCGGCGATTACGGCGGTGGTGGCGGCAATCGGGTGGGTGCCGATTGCCATTGCGGCAGTGATTGCTGTTATTGTGTTGCTGTGGAATAAATGTGAGTGGTTCCGGGATGCGGTCACTGCGGTATGGGAGGCGGTTAAGTCAGCGACCATTGCGGCTTGGAACGCTATCGGAACCTTTTTGACAAATTTGTGGAGTAGGATTGTCCAGACAGGGAAGACGGCCTTTCAGGGGCTTGCTTCCTTTTTTACTGCCTGCTGGCAGGGCATCCAGAATATGTTTACCACAGTGCTCACAGCTATTTCTGTATTTTTCAGCACCATCTGGAATGCAATCCGGGCTACGGTGGTGACGGTTGGCATGGCAATCCAGACCTTCCTTACTACGTCATGGACAGCAATTAAAACGGTTATTACTACAATTCTGACGGCCATCCAGACGGTATTTACTACGGTATGGAATGCGATAAAGGCGGTTGTGACAGCGGTGGTGTCTGCCATCCAGAGTTTTATCACTACGGCTTGGAACACGATAAAATCCGTAGTGACTGCGGTGATGAACGCGATCCGTTCTGTGGTGTCTGGTGCATGGAACAATGTAAAAGCCGTGACTTCTTCCGTGCTGAATGCGGTAAAGTCAGCGGTTTCCACGGTATTTAACAGCGTGGTTTCCAGCATCCGGACGGCCATGGGGAATGTGTACAGTGCGATTGTGTCCGGCTTTAACCGGGCGGTCAGCTTTATTACCGGGCTGGCGTCAAGCGCCTTCCGGTGGGGAGCAGATTTAATTAATGGGATTGTAAACGGTATCCGGAGCTGTATTGGAAATGTAGTCAGCGCGGTGTCGGATGTGGCAAACGCTATCCGTTCCCACCTGCATTTCTCCGTGCCGGATGAAGGACCGCTGACCGATTATGAGAGCTGGATGCCGGACTTTATGAAAGGGCTGGCGCAGGGCATTGAGAAGGGCAAAGGCTTGGTGAAACAGGCGGTGGAGGGCGTGGCTACGGATATGGTCATCAGCCCGAAGGTGTCTGCAATGGAAACGGCACAGATGCAGGTTTCTTCCATGGATTCCATCCGGCAGATGGTAAGCGGCATTCAGGAAATGTTCGCTGGAATGCAGAATACGGACAACATGGGAACCATCTGCATCCCGGTGTATATCGGAGGGACGCTTCTGGATGAAGTGGTGGTAAACGCGCAGGCAAGGCAGAATCTGAGGTCAGGAGGGAGATAGGGATGGCATTTATACAGTATCTGACATTTGACGGGACGCCGCTCCCCCTGCCGGATTCCTATGAGGTGCAGATGACAGATGTGGAAGCGGATTCCGGCGGAGAGACGGAGGCGGGGACAACGCAGAGGGATGTGGTGCGGCTTGGCGTGGTATCTATCCCGGTCACGTTCTCTGTCTCTCCAAAGTGGCTGAAACTTCTGACGGGGTTTAAGCAGAAAGAGAAGATTAAGGTGAAATATTTTGATACGGAGACATTGGAAATCAAACAGGCGGAAATGTTTATTGAGGGGTATAAGGCAAGCCTTGTGAAAGATACATCCTATAAAGGGCTGTGGAAGGTGTCATTCACTTTGAAGGAATTTTAAATAGTAGATGATTTTTGGTAAAGTGTCCGTTATAATGAAAGAAACAAATCGGGAGTTAATGAGGTGAGAAAATGAAAAATCCGTGGGAAGAAATTTCATTAGCTGATTATGAAAATCATATGAAACTTGATTCTGTTATGCAACTACAGGCTATGAATGAAATGATGAAAGGTCAATTTGATACTTACTCCATTTCCAGTGTAATAATATTTGGTATTGCAGGAGGTAATGGCCTTGAACATATCAAGAAAGAAAAATTTAAAAAAGTATATGGAGTTGACATTAATTCCTCTTATTTACAATCCGTCATACAAAGATACCCAAATTTGCACGGACTTCTGGAATGTTTGTGTATCAACTTAATAGATGAAGCGGATAAGCTGCCAGAAGCAGATATGGTTATTGCGAATCTATTGATTGAATATATCGGATACGAGTGCTTTCAGAACGCAATCTGGCAAGTAAATCCAAAGTATGTTTCATGTATTATTCAAATCAATATGGAGGATAATTGGGTATCAGACTCCCCCTATCTACATGTATTTGATGGACTGGAACGGGTACACCATCAAATGGAAGAACGGGCATTAGAAAAAGCAATGCGCGAAATTGATTATCACACAATCAGAACTTTAGAGCATAAGTTACCTAATGGTAAAAAACTGGTACAGATAGATTTTGAAAGATAACTTTCAATTTTTAGAACTGAACAGATCCGAAATTGTAAGGGAGAATATCGTGTTACTTAATATAGCAGAAACATTTGAATTGTTGTTTGATAAAAATAATAATGTTGCGTATAAAGCATTACAGGAGTTGCAAAAAGAAAGTGAAGAAACGGATTGCATTTATGCTTATATGGATAGATTAGGCGATATGCTTGACAGTGATAATTCTTATATTCGTACAAGAGGGCTTGTGCTGCTTGCCTATAATGCAAAATGGGATAAAGATAATAAAATTGATGAAGTCATAGATAAATATTTGAAACACATAACGGATGTGAAACCCATTACGGCAAGACAATGTATCAAGTTGTTGCCGATTGTTGCAAAGTATAAGCCGGAATTGAAGAAGGATATTCTTTCTGCACTTCATACGGCAAATATATCTGTTTATGAGGATAGTATGCAGCCATTAGTTTATAAGGATATTAAAAAAGCATTGAAAGAAATACAGAAACTATAAAAGCACAAATTCCTGCTTGCCAATAAAAATTGAAATAGAATTAGGAGAAAAATATGTCAGAATTAACATCTATGATGAATATAGGCAAAGAAATGGAAAGAAAGCTGACAACTGTTGGAATTGATTCGGCTGAAAAACTTATTGAGACAGGTTCAAAACAGGCATTTCTAAAGTTGAAAGAGGTGTATCCACAAGTTTGTCTGGTACATTTGTATACTTTGGAAGGGGCAATTCATAATATTGAGTTTAACTGCCTTTCGGAAGATAAGAAAAAAGAGTTAAAAGAATTTAGTGATTTTTTGAGAAAATAGGGTCATATAGGAGTAAATTCTGCTTCCAAAGAAAATTTGCAATGATATTTATACGGGGCATCAGTCAGAAATGGCTGGTGCTTTTGTGTGGAAAGGGGTGTTTTCATGTACCCGGTCAGCGAAGCATTCCTGCAGGCGGTGCAGGAGAATACCAGAAAGTATTACTGGACAGGGAAGATCACCACAAAGGCAAGTGTGGAATATCGCTTTGGATATGAGGATATTGTCAAAGGCAGCGGCTATATCACCGCACAGTGCTGTGGAAGTACGGAGATTGAGCTTGGGACAGTGTATGCTGCGGAAATGGGGATCACCCTGTTTTCACAGATTGACCGATATACCTTAGAGGATGCGAAAGTAGAGCTTTCCTACCATCTGCGGATAGCGGATGGCAGTTTTGAAGAAGTGCCTATGGGAATTTTTGAAGTAAGTGAAGCGAACCGGACAGCGCATTGTCTGGAACTGAAAGCTTATGATTATATGCTCCGGTTTGAGAAAAGTTTCAATGGGTTTGAGACAGTGGGGAACGCTTATGCGTTCCTTGCTTTGTGCTGTAAATCCTGTGCTGTGGAGCTGGCGCATACGCAGGCGGAGATAGAAGCCATGCCAAACGGGGCAGAGATGCTTTCTGTTTACCCGGAAAATGATATCGAGACATACCGAGATGTGCTGTATTTTGTAGCGCAGGTGCTGGGCGGTTTCTTTTGCATCAACCGGGAAGGGAAGCTGGAGCTTCGGAAATATGGAAGCAGCCCTGTGATGGAGATTCAGAGTAAGCATAGGTTTACCAGCAGTTTTTCTGATTTTATCACACGGTATACGGCGGTCAGTTCTACGAATCTCCGCACGGAGACGGCGGAGTATTATGCCCTGGAAACAGATGATGGGCTGACCATGAATTTAGGCATAAACCCGCTTTTGCAGTTTGGCCTAGAAGAAACAAGGGAGCAGCTTTGCCGGAATATCTTAAATGACCTCTCCGTTGTGAACTATGTACCGTTTGATTCCAATACCATAGGCAATCCGGCGTTAGACCTTGGGGATGTGCTGACCTTTACCGGAGGGCAGGCGGACGGGGAGCAGTTGACCTGCATTACAGCTTTTAACTGTAAGATAGGGGGAAAGCAGACGCTGAAATGTGTGGGGAAGAATCCGAGGCTTTCCCAGGCGAAGTCAAAGAATGATAAAAACATTTCCGGCCTGTTGAACCAGATCGAGGCGGGAAAGATCGGGATTCATACTTTTACCAATGCTTCTGCCTACAGCGTTGCACAGACGGATGTGCGGATTATCAGCATTGAGTTTGCATCGAAAGAGGAAACCCATGTACAGTTCTTCGGGCAGGTGGTTGTGGATGTCAGTACCGTACAGCAGGAGCGGACAGCCAGTGCCGTGGGGAATATTGTGGTGCCGTTTCTATCAGGGACAGGAAATACAGACACAGAGGGCGGTTCCGGTGATACTTCCGGCACCGGAGAAAATGAAAGGAGCACCAATGATGTGACCGTGGCAGTGGAGCTTCCGGTCACATGGACGGAGGATGGAAAAGCAGTGGCGTATGTCACTTTCGAGTTTAATGATGAAGAAATCCTCATTCATCATCCGGTAGAGACCTGGGGCAGTGGGAAGCATATCCTTTCCCTGTATTATCCCATTGACAATCTGATGCCGAATATCACAAACACATTCAATGTGTATCTGCGGATAGAGAACGGCACCGGGGAGATTGAAACCGGGGCGTGTATCGCTTCCATCAGCGGACAGGCCATGGCAGCGGCAGCAGCCTGGGACGGTAAGATTACGGTGGAGGAATCGGTTGGGCCGTTCCAGATTGGAGGCGGCTTGAATGTGAAAGGTTATACGGATGCCATTCAGATAGAAACGATGGAACTGGTGCAGAGAAGCTACACGGACAGCATCAGCAGGGTAATCATCGGCGCATTTTCAAAACCAGTGGAAACGGAGGGAACGTAATGAGATTAAATGGAACCATGGTACTGGAGCTGACGGATGTGAATACTTCGGAGGTTGAAACGGTTACGGAAGAAAATATGATTACGAATGCGATAAATAACATTTTGGGTACAAACCCTATGGGGATTTTCTATGCGACAACAGGGGAGTATGACGATTCGGTTTTATGGAATGGGACGCTTCTGCCCATCTGCCCGAACATGATCGGGGGCATCCTGCTTTTCTCCAATACGCTGGAAGAAAATGCGGATAACGTCTACCAGTATACCGCCAATCTGCCTGTGGCCTATGCTTCCAATAATGTCAATTCCACAGCCAACCTTGCAAGAGGGAGCCTGAACCTGACGGAGAGCAAAGCACTGGATAATGGCTATAAGTTTGTATGGGAGTTCACGCCAAGCCAGGGGAATGGGACGATTGTGGCGGTTGCGCTCACCAGTGCGTTGGGAGGGCAGAACGGTTTTGGGAGTCTTGTAGGGGATTCCAGTGCCTTCCTACAGCTCAAAGCGGCGGATATCGGGGATGTTCCAAAGGCGAAGCAGTTGGTGTTATTTGAGGCAGTGGAGGTGGACTTTGAGAAGAACCTGATGTACTCTATCACATTCAGCAATTCCGCTGTCCTGATTAAGAAAGTCCGTATTCCCATCTTTGATATCGGGTTAAATGAAAAGTTGGATGATTCCACTTATACCGTTTTGGAGGAGCAGGCGGTGCAGACTTCTACTTTCTTATTCTTAGGTGATTATACGCTTTATGGGGAGTTTTTTGATGGAAAGGACGGGTATTGGTATGGCTTTTCCAATCAGGGGAATTCATCCGGAAACGCAAAGATGGTTTGGATAAAGATTTCCAAAACGGATTATTCCATGGCGGAAGGGGAGTGGACGCTTTCCAACGCAAAGCTGATGGATGTGGGGAACCGGGATGAGGAGAACACCTATCCGGAACGTGTGGTCAAAAGCTGCATGAGGAATGGGTATCTATATGTCCCGGCCTACAACAAAAAGGGTATTTACAAAATCAATGCCAGCAATTCCGCAGATGTGACACTGATTGAGTTTGGTTTTACTTCCAAATGGAAGCCACTTTGTGATACAGGAAGCTGTGAGGTGTATATGACGCTTATCGGGGATATCATTGTGGCCGGGGATTTCCAGGTACTGGCGGATGATACCATTGTGCATACACAAGGGAGCGTGCGGTTAAAAAATGCGGCAACACCATTGTTCCAATACAAACATTTCTTACTGGGTTGGGGAGGAAGTTACGGGAATGAATACCGTACTATGTATTTGCTTACACCATATCTGGCAAGTATCAACAACCTTTCTTCTGCGGTGGTAAAGACAGTGGACAAGACCATGAAGATCACCTACACACTGACAGAGATGGAAGCAACAGAATAAGTTTGGGATCACAGCGGCGGCTTTTCGGGGCAGGCCGCTTTTTCCATAGAAAAAAGAAAGAGAGGGCTTTTCGATGAAGGAGTTTGTAAATGTCATCCAGTGCGGGTTTGCTGCCATGGGCGGATTCTTCGGATGGGTGATGGGAGGATTTGACGGTTTTTTGTATGCGCTGATTGTGTTTGTGGTGGTGGATTACCTGACCGGGCTGATGGCTGCGGCAGTGGAGAAAAAGCTGTCCAGCGCTGTGGGCTTTAAGGGCATCTTTAAAAAGATCGTGATTTTCTGTCTGGTGGCAGTCGGTCATATCGTGGATATGCACATCATCCAGGCAGGGAGTGCGCTTCGGACAGCGGTAATCTTCTTTTACCTGTCCAATGAAGGGATTTCCATTCTGGAGAATGCTTCCCGCATCGGGCTTCCGGTGCCGGAGAAGCTGAAAGCAGTGTTGGAGCAGTTACGGGAAGAAAAAGAGGAATAGGGGAAATTTGATGTGGGGCATCGGCAGAAATAGCTGGTGTCTTTTTTGATGCAGAAAAAAGAAAGAGAGGGCTATGTGATATGAAACTGATCCAGAATTATCTTACAAAATCGGGATGTTATAAGGCAGGAAGGAAGATCACGGTAAAGGGGCTGATGATCCATTCCGTGGGCTGCCCGCAGCCGAAGGCTTCTGCTTTTATTAACAACTGGGACAAAGCGGATGCCAATGCTTGCGTCCATGCCATTGTGGAGCCGGGCGGAAACGTGTACCAGACGCTGCCGTGGGACCATAGGGGATGGCACTGCGGTGGTGACGGGAACAACACGCACATCGGTGTGGAGATGACGGAGCCTGCCACGATCCGCTATACAGGCGGAGCCAACTGGACGGAGACCGGGGATGGTAAGAACACAAAGAGCCATGTGCTTGCCGCTTACCAGTATGCGGTGGAGCTGTTCGCATATCTCTGCCAGCAGTACAAACTGAATCCTCTGGCGGACGGCGTAATTATCAGCCACAGTGAGGGGTGTAAGAGGGGGATTGCCAGCAACCACGGGGATGTGGAGCATATCTGGAATAAATTCGGGCTGACTATGGCGCAGTTCCGTAAAGATATCAAAGCGGTTATGGACGGCAGCGCAGGGGATTCTGCGGATGCTTCTTCTTATACAAAAATCATGGGAAAGGCTGCAGCGGCAGCAGAGCAGATGCAGGAGTATATCAAAAAGAAAAATCCCAAAGTGGCGCAGTCGGTTCTGGATATGATCCCGCTGTACCTGTCGGAAGGGGAGGCAGAAGGCGTGAGGGGCGATATCGCTTTTGCACAGTCCTGCCTGGAAACGGGGAACTTCGGTTTCTCCCAGTCGGTGGTCACTTTAGACCAGAACAATTTTGCCGGGATGGGCGTGACGCAGAACGGCATGAAGGGGCTGTCCTTTGATACACCGCAGCTTGGCATCCGCTGCCAGATACAGCATTTGAAAGCCTATGCCTGCACGGATGCGCTGGTGAATGAAAATATTGATCCGAGGTTTAAGTATGTGTCCAGAGGTGCTGCGCCTTATGTGGAGTGGCTTGGCATCCAGGAGAACCCGCAGGGGAAGGGATGGGCGGCAGGCGTCGGGTACGGCACAAAGATTCTGAATATTTTAAAGAACATCACCGGGACAGCCGGAAATGGAGAAAGCGCAGGCCAGACGGATTCCGTGCAGGCGGTCAAGCCTCTGTCCGGTTTTGTGAAGGTGTTCTATAAAGGCAAGGATGGTCTGAATGTGCGGACTTCCCCGTGTATGGGCGACAACGTAGACCAGGTGGTGTATGACGGCATCTACACGGTGACGGGAATCAGCGAGGACGGGCAGTGGTACCGGCTGAAATCCGGGCTATATATCACTACGGAGAAGGAGTATGTGCTGTTTATGGAGAAGTTGCCGGAGCAGTCATCCTATTTGGTAAAGGTAGCGATTACTAATCTGAACATCCGTAAAGGACCCGGAACCAATTTTGAGAAAACAGGGGTGTATACCGGAGCGGGCATATTTACTATCGTAGAGGAAGCGGACGGGGAAGGTGCGGAGAAATGGGGACTGCTGAAATCTTACCAGAAAAACCGTGACGGATGGATTGCGCTGAATTTTACCACGAGAGTGTAAATTGAAGATCGAGTAATATGGGATTTGCCCGGTGGGAGACCTGCCGGGTATTTCTTTTTTGCCTTTGCAAATAAGTTTCCGAAGAGCAGAAAGAAAAGGCGTGGAAACCGCTTATCTGCTTGACTTATGGGGCGTTCAGAGTGATTAATAGACTACCCCAAAATCCTGCTTTTATAGGAAGGGATGGGGCAGAAATACATGGAGGTGAAGGCAGCATGGTGATACCGGAAAGAGTGAACCAGGTGGCATATTATTACCGGACGACACACCGTGACCATGGATATGAGAAATATATTGAGCCGGGAAAAACGGCACTGGAAGAACGGTATGGCGTAATTAAGAAAAAAGAACATTTCTTTTGGGATGAAGGTTCCGGCGCAGACGGCAGCCGTAAGGAATTCCTGCGGCTGATGGAAGAGGTCAAAAAAGGGCATATCCATGTGGTAGTGACCAGGGAGGCGGCTATGATTGCCCGTGACTGGAAACAGTTTTTGGAATTTATGAAAATCTGCGACAGGGCAAATGTGGATGTGGTAAGCATCAACAGGGAAAAGGATGCCTGGGAGCAGTACAGCCGGATACGGCAGTTTATCAAGGATTATTTTGGGGAGGAGGCGCTCGTATGAGGATACAGATGATCGAACCGAAAAAGGCTGTAAAACCGAAGAAAAAGCGTGTATGCGCATATGCAAGGGTTTCCACGGACAGCAGAAAACAGGGGGAATCTTTAGAAAACCAGATATCCGCTTATGAGCGTTCCATTAAGTCTAATCCGGCATATGAGTTTGTCGGGGTGTTTGCGGATCAGGGAATCTCCGGCTACTGCGGAAACCGCCCGGAATTCCAGAAGATGATACAGAAGGCGAAGGCAGGGGAGATCGACCTGATTATTACAAAGTCTATCTCCCGGTTCGCCAGGAACACAGCCGTGCTTTTGGAAGTGACACGGGAACTCCGCCAATTGGGAGTTGCTATTCATTTTGAAGAACAGAATATCAACACGTTATCCGGGGACGGTGAGATGATGCTCACTGTCCTCGCTTCTTTTGCAGAGGAAGAAAGCCGGAGTATGTCAGAGAACAATAAATGGTCCATCCGGAAGCGGTTTGAGCGTGGGGAATACATGATCAATACCAGCCGTTTCATGGGATATGACAAGGACGAATTCGGGGAGCTTATCATTAATCCGAAGGAGGCCATGGTGGTACAGTTTCTGGCGGATATGTACCTTTTGGGAGTGGGGAGCAGCCGACTGGCACAGTTAATGGAGTTTCTGGAAATCCCCACAGTGAGCGGAGGGAAATGGACTGCCGGAACGATTACCGGGATGTTTAAGAATGAGAAGTACAAGGGTGATTTCCACCTGCAGAAATATTATACACCGGAAGGGAAAAGGAACCAGACTGAGCGGAACCGTGGGGAAATCCAGAGTTATTATATGGAGGACAGCCATCCGGCGATTTTAAGTGCGGAGCAGTGGAGCAGGCTCCAGGAGAAGATGAAAGAAAACCGCAGAGATGGAAGCAGCACGCAGGATAATCCTTCGAAATACCAGAACCGATATCCGCTGACGGGAATGTTGTATTGCCCGCACTGCGGACGGACGCTCCGGCGTAGGCAGGGGTACAAAAAGAGGATTGAGTGGCTGTGTTCCACTTACATTGAGGAAGGAAAACAGGCATGTCCGGGGGTAAGGATTCCGGATGAATCCGCATCCCGGCAGAATATCAAAGAGCCAACGGTGGCAGAGGAGGTTGTAAAGGATGGCAAGAAACATTACCGTTATACCGCCAAAGAAAAATTCGACAGCAGGGAAAGGGAAGAAAGCACAGCGCCGGAAGCTCCGGGTAGCGGCGTACTGCCGGGTGAGTACAGACCAAGAAGAACAGCTATTAAGTTATGAGAACCAGGTGCGGTTTTACACGGAGAGCATCAACAGCAATCCGGAATATGAATGTGCCGGGATATACGCGGATGAAGGGATAAGCGGCACCAATACGAAGAAAAGGGAAGAATTTAACCGGATGATCGCGGACTGCCGTGCCGGGAAGATTGACCGGATCATTACAAAATCCATTTCCCGGTTTGCCCGGAATACGCTGGACTGCCTGAATTATGTCCGGGAGTTAAAGGCTCTTGGCGTTGGCATCACATTCGAGAAAGAAAATATCGACACACTGGACGCAAAGGGAGAGGTGCTGCTGACAATCCTTTCTTCTCTGGCGCAGGATGAAAGCCGCAATATTTCAGAGAACAGCACCTGGGGCATCCGGAAACGGTTTGAAGTCGGGCAGCACAAAATGAGTACAGCACGGTTCCTTGGGTATGATACAAATGAAGCCGGGAAGCTGGTGGTGAACAAGAAGCAGGCGAAGATCGTGCAGAGACTTTATATGGAATTCCTGCATGGGAAGACTACCGATTATATCAAGCGGATTTTTGAGAGGGAAGGCGTGGTAAATTGGAACGGCAGCACAAAGTGGCAGGCCACCACGCTTGCCAGTATGCTGGAGAATGAGAAATATAAAGGGGATGCCCTTTTGCAGAAAAGCTACACGGCGGATTTTCTGACAAAGAAACGTGTGATGAACGAAGGGGAGATTCAGCAGTTTTATATTGAGGATGACCATGAAGCCATTATTGAGCCATGGATTTGGGAGTGCGTGCAGTTGGAGATGGAACGCCGGAAGCGGTATCTGGAAGAGCATGGGACAAATTCCTTTTCCCATAATACGGAGCAGAATCCATTTGCGGCGAAGATTATTTGCGGTGAGTGCGGCAAAGTTTTTCATAGGAAAGGTTGGCAGAGCAGCACTGGGGAGACTCGCAGAATCTGGCAGTGCAGTGAGCGGTATAAAGTGAAAGGCGTGTTGGGATGTTCCAATCGGCATATAGATGAAGATACCGTGCGGAAGATTTTTTTCATGGCATGGAATAAGCTGCTGGAATGTCGGGATGTGCTTCTGCCGGAGTGGAAAGAGAAGGCACAGGGAGAGAATATGCTGGCGAGGTTCCGGGCTTTGGATTTTATGGAGCTGACGGAACATGCACAGCCCATACAGGAATTGGACGTTGACCTGATGTTGCGGACACTGGATCATATCAAGGTGTATGAGAGCGGCGTGGTGGTGACGGTGTTCCTGGAGGGGACGGAGATTGAGTATAAAACAGAATGATAATTGAAATAATCGACTCAGGTTAACAGGTATGGATCTGTTAACTTGGGTTTGCTTGTGCTGCTTTTGGCTCTGTTGATGTAAGGAGGTTGCGATGGAAAAAAGAAGAAGAACATGGTAAAATGTCTGTAGAAGATACCAGGTGGTAGCTAAGATGTGTATAGAGGAGAATAGTATATGGCTATTGTTAAGAAATCATTCGGAAAGAATTATTTACGATGTTACGAAAATGAAAAAGGGAAAATTTATAGTTGTGAGCAAATAAGAAAATCATGGGATAATAAAGTAAATTATGTGACAGAAAACCGTTCAAAAAATATAAAAGGTTTGCGTCAAGCGCAATTAGGAGCTGTGTTTGCTATTCGTGCACATTGGATTGTTAGTAAAGAAGCAGCTACAGTGGTTATGCCAACAGGTACGGGAAAAACTGAAACTATGATAACCACTATTGTTGCAGAGCAATGTAGAAGAGTATTTATATTGGTACCCTCAGATCTATTGAGAGTACAAACTGTAGAAAATTGTGTTAAATTTGGGATTTTGAAAGATATTGGAGTAATTGATCAAAGGGCAAAGTATCCGAATGTATTGTGTTTGAAATCTCAACCAAAGGCAAAAGATGAGCTGAAGGAAATGTTGGATTCTGCTAATATCATTGTATCTACCGCAAAGTTGGTAAGTAGATTTGATATTGAATATATGAATATGCTGAGTAGTAAGTGTGATGTTCTTATTGTAGATGAGGCGCACCATATCGAGGCAAATAGATGGAATCAGATTAAAAGTTTCTTTAGGGATAAGAAAATATTACAGTTTACAGCAACGCCATTTAGGAACGATGGTAAAAAGTTGGACGGAGATATAATTTATAATTTTCCATTGTCTATGGCACAGGAACAGGGGTATTTCCAAGAGATTAATTTTAAACCTATTATTGAATATGATGAAGAAAAAGGGGATTACGCTATTGCTCAAGCTGCAGTGAGACAATTAAAATCTGATTTGAAAAATGGTTTCAATCACATTATTTTAGTTCGAACTAAGGGGGTGCAAAGAGCAAAGCAGTTATTTGAGAATATTTATGCGCATTATTTTGCTCAATATAATCCTGTACTTATAATCAGTGAAATGACTGTATTGGAGAAAAAGTCAAATATGGAGGCTTTGAAGACAGGAAAGTCGCAAATTGTAGTGTGTGTTGACATGTTTGGAGAGGGTATAGATATACCAAATCTTAAAATTGCAGCAATACATGACAGATACAAATCATTACCAATTACACTACAATTTATTGGGCGTTTTGCACGTAGTAAAGCTGGATTAGGAGATGCAACAATTATTACTAATTTGGCTAATGAGGATATTCAAGATGCATTGGCTGAACTGTATTCCCAAGACTCGGATTGGAATAGCTTATTAAGTGAATTGTCGGAAGGAGTAATTGGTAAAGAAATCACATTACAAAAGTTAGCGAATGGATTTAAAGGAAGTGGGATAGAATCCATAAATATAAAACAATTACGACCAGCGCTTAGTATGGTGGCATATAAAACAGATGCAGAGGAATGGCATTGGGAAAATTGGACACAGTTATTCGATGAAGGTTTATGTAAGTATTACATTAACGAGGAAGAGAATATATTTATTGTTATTGAACCAGAAGAAAGTAAAATTGACTGGGCAAATTATAGAGAAATTAGCAATTTGAATTGGAATTTACATATTGCATATTGGAACAAAGAAAAAGAAGTTGTTTTTCTAAATTCGACAAATAAAGCAATTTTCAATAAATTTGCTGAAACTTTATTTACTAAAGTTCAAAGAATTTCAGGCGAAAATATTTTTAAATGTTTACATGGGATTAATCGTCTTATGGTAGCCAACTTAGGATTAAATTCAGCTATTGATGGTCCGATAAGATATAAAATGTTTACAGGAATTGATATTGTTGAGGCAATATCTGAATCTCAGAAGGGAAATTGTTATAAATCCAATATTTTTGGTATGGGATATAATGGAGATGGTAAAACCAGTATTGGATGTTCATATAAAGGAACAATCTGGGGAAGATTGGTTGAAACAATTGATACTTGGAAAGAATGGTGCAATTTAAATTACGACAAAATTATTAACCCCAATATTCACACTGTGGATATCCTTAAAGGGGTTTTAATGCCTGTAATTATTAAAGAGAGACCAAAGAAGCATGCTTATAGGATAGATTGGCCGAATGATTTGGATTTGTGTAATGAAAAAAGTATATATTTAGAAACACCGTATACATGCATACCGATATATGAAATAGAGATTGGTCTTATAGAAGTAGATGATACTGAGAATTTAAAATTTTATGTGCAAAACGAAGATTACAGGGAAGAATTTGAACTTGTCATTAATAAAGAAGGATGGTATATTTCTAAAATTAAGGGCTCATATTTTAAGTTACACATAAGGAATAAGCCATATAATTTAACAGACTTTTTTAAAGAAAATTCACCAGAAATTAAATTTGTTGATCAATCATCATTACAGGGTAATCTTTATGTGACTTTAGAAAATAGTGCTAATTTCAGATTTTCAGAAGACCAATTAGTTAAATGGACATGGGATAAAGTGGATATAAGTAAAGAATCTCAAGGGATTACAAAGGAGAATGATTCCATACAATATTTTACAATTCACAAACTGCTTAGTGATCAAAGCTATGAAATTGTATTTGATGATGATAATGCAGGAGAAATCGCAGATATTGTAGCAATAAAAGAAAAGGATAATGAGATTCATTTTGAATTTTACCATTGTAAGTTTTCACATGGGCCAAAGGCGGGTAGTAGAGTAGCTGATTTATATGAAGTATGTGGGCAAGCAGAAAAGTCCGTCTTATGGAAACAAAATATGTGTGATGTTATTGAAAGAATGAGGTATAGAGAAAGCCGTCGGATGAAATTGAATGGTGTTAGTAGGTTTGAAAAAGGTGATTTAAAAAAGTTATCAACTATACGGAACAAACTGAGATTCCTTCCGGCCAAATTGGATATATTTATTGTTCAACCGGGTGTGTCAGCGTCAGTTATTACAGAGGATATGCATCAGATTTTATGTGGAACACAGGCATATCTGCTGGATACATATGGTGTAACATTACAGATGATTTGCAGTCAGTAAAAAGTATTTCTTGACAAATTGGCAATCCAGAGTGATTACTGGACTACCAAATTTGTTAAGGAGTTGATATCAGATGACAAAAGAACAGCAGCAAACCATTGAACGCCTTCGGAATATGGGGTTAGGCTACCGGAAAATAGGAATTGCATTAGACCTTCCAAGGGACAAGGTCAGAAATTATTGCAAAGCAAATGGTTTGGATGGATATGCAAAAAATCGTCTTCAAGCCAGAGAAGGAAAGCAAATGGAAGCGGTTTGTGCCGACAGTGTGTGCAGACAATGCGGCAAGCCATTAGAGAAGAAATCCGGCGGACGAAAACGGATTTATTGTTCTGAAGAATGCCGCAGATTATGGGTGAGAACCCATCCGTTTCTTTACAAGCATGAGTGTATGTTTTGCGGAAAAGAATTTGAGAGTCAAACCAAAGAGCAGAAGTTTTGCAGCCATGACTGCTACATCCGTAATAGGTTCTGGCGGCAGGAGGATACCGAAGAAATTATGAAACTGATCCTTGCCGGGAAGAAAGTTCCGATGGTTCCCAAGTGGCTCAAAGACATACTCAATGGCGAAACAAATTGAGCAATAGTTTTGCCGAAGTGTATGGATGGGATTGTGCTTCCAGAAAAGGGGTGAAAACCGCTAAAAAGGGGTGAAAATCGTCCGGTGGGGTAAAGCAAATGAACTTTATACTCTCCGGCAAAAGGTGGGGATAGTTTTGAACAATAACTTTTGCCATGTAGTATTCTGGTTCCGTCCCCACGCATGTGGAGACGGTAGTTTGCCTGTCCCAACAAAAGCCGGATGATGTGATTCGGGTCGGGTTGGACCTGGATGAACTGGAGGTCACTCCGGCGGAAAGTAAAGCGACATATGGGGAAATCAAGGCTTATGTGTGGGAGAAGTTTGGATTGAAGGTGTCCAGCTTGTATATCTCTCAGGTCAAGCGCAAATGCGGGTTAGAGGTTGGCGAAAATTACAATTTGCCAAAGTCAGAGAACGCAAAGCAGCCCCAGTGTCCGCTGGAGAAAGAAAAAGCGATTATAGCCGCATTAAAGCATTTCCAGATGATTGAAGGGAGCGACTGCGTATGAGGGAACTTCTCTCCTGTGAGTTCAACATGGATACTGCCTGTGTGGAGCTGAGATTTTCGAATGGCAGTATAGTCTCCATTGATTGCGTCGCTGTAGAGGATGAGATCGCCCATACTATGTACCAGCAGTCAGAACTGGACTACTTGGTCTACAACAAGCCGCTGGAGTATGCGCGGCTAGTACTCGGTGGCAATTTGAAGAAATACATCCAGGATACGCCGGAGCATCAGTTGATAGATTAAGAATAAGTGTGGCAGAACCCACCAGTCAGCAATGAACGGTGGGTTCTGCATTATTCCAGTTCGCAACCAGGAGTTCCAAGATGACAGTCTGTTTCAAATGTTATCGAGAATCTTTTGGACGGCATATGGCTTGGCGTACTTAATATAAGCATCGCTCACAAAAATGGTGTTTGTAGCATGTGGTTCAGCCCACATTGCTGGGTAAATAACAACCTTCTTTGTGGTAGTGTAAAATAGTTTGTGTCTTTGGAAAAAAATGGCTCC
>UMGS01023537.1_pt1 | contig 53845 bp, 46 predicted proteins | sample 1965341 | NCBI WGS metagenome assembly UMGS01 (sample SAMEA4836079, study PRJEB28245) | human gut metagenome | biome: gut microbiome; material: fecal sample | place: Denmark | collected 2008 | reverse complement strand
AAATCGTTAGATTTTTGGTCTAACTTTTTGGGGTCGGTACAAATGCGAGGTCTTTTTATGTGAAAAAAATAAAAATATAATTTTGTATTTTGGTATACAATAAGAAAGGGAAAATGATTGAATTTTTTACCTATATAGTTTTGACTTATTGATCATAGTTTGATAAAATTCTAAAATAGGCTAATAGTGTATGAGTATATGCGTACATAGTTCAAGGAGTGATACAGTTTGTTCGGTTTTATAAAAAAAATATTTGGTGATGGCAACGAAAAAGAAATAAAACGGATGATGGAACGAGTGGAACAAATCAATGCTTTAGAGGCAGATTTGCAAAATTTGAGCGATGCATCATTGGCGGCTAAGACAAAAGACTTTAAACTTCGTTTAGATAAAGGGGAAACTCTAGATGATTTACTTCCAGAGGCATTTGCTGTTGTAAGAGAAGCATCGCGTCGCGTACTAGGAATGCGTCATTTTGATGTGCAATTATTAGGCGGGATTTGTTTGCATGAAGGTAAAATCGCAGAAATGCGTACTGGTGAAGGTAAAACTTTAGTTGGTACATTGCCTACATATTTAAATGCATTAACAGGTAAAGGTGTTCATGTTATTACGGTAAATGATTATTTAGCTCGTCGTGATAGTGAATGGATGGGCAGATTATATAATTTCCTAGGATTAAGCGTTGGTTTAATTGCCCATGGACTTGAGTTTAATCAACGTAAGGATGCATATGCTGCGGATATTACGTATGGTACGAATAATGAGTTTGGATTCGATTATTTACGTGATAATATGGTGATTTATCAAGATCAAATGGTACAACGTGAACTAAACTATGCGATTGTCGATGAAGTAGATAGTATTTTAGTTGATGAAGCTCGTACACCACTTATTATTTCTGGCGCAGGGGATAAATCTACCGAGATGTATGCGGTTATGGCAAAAACGGTAAATGATTTAGAAGAAGGCGTGGACTATACAATTGATGAGAAAGCAAAAGCTGTATTACCTACAGAGGAATGTGTAGCGAAAATTGAAAAACGTTTGCAAGTAAAAAATATGTACGATAGTGAAAATATTGCGTTATCACATCACTTTAATCAAGCATTGCGTGCCAAAGCCTTAATGAAACGTGACCGAGATTATGTAGTACGTGATGGAGAAGTAGTTATTGTCGATGAATTTACAGGACGATTAATGTTTGGACGCCGTTATTCAGATGGTTTACATCAAGCAATTGAAGCAAAAGAAGGCGTAAAAATTGAGCGTGAAAGTCAAACACTAGCAGCGATTACATTCCAAAACTATTTTAGAATGTATGATAAATTAAGTGGGATGACAGGTACGGCAAAAACAGAGGAAGATGAATTTATTAAAATTTATGGTCTTCCTGTTATTGTGATTCCAACGAATAAGCCAGTTGCGCGTGTTGATTTCCCAGATGTTATCTATAAAACAAAACGGGCAAAATACAAAGCGGTTGTGAATGCGATTATTGAAGCGCATCGCAAAGGGCAGCCGGTGTTGGTTGGTACAACGTCGATTGAACAATCAGAAGAACTTAGCCGCGTGTTGAAAAAGAGCGGCGTAGCACATAATGTATTGAATGCGAAATATCATGAAATGGAAGCTCAGATCATCGCCGGAGCAGGACAATTGGGCGCGGTAACGATTGCGACAAATATGGCAGGTCGTGGTACGGATATTGTGCTTGGTGAAGGTGTAGAAGAACTCGGTGGACTGCATATCATTGGTACAGAACGCCATGAAAGTCGTCGTATTGACAATCAGCTTCGCGGACGTGCCGGTCGTCAAGGTGATCCAGGCTCATCGCGGTTCTACTTATCATTAGAAGATGAATTAATGCGTTTATTCGGTTCTGATAATATTGCTAACATTATGGATAAACTTGGTATGGAAGAGGATGAACCAATCGAGCATGCATTAATTACGCGTTCAATTGAACAAGCACAAAAGAAAGTCGAAGCGCGTAACTTTGATATTCGTAAACACGTGTTAGAATATGATGATGTTATGAATCAACAACGTGAAGTCATTTATGGACAACGTCGTCAAATACTAATGGGTGATAATTTAAAACAAAATATCATGGATATGATCTATAAATTGATTGACCAAGAAATGGACGTTTATGCAAATGAAAAGCTTTATCCAGAGGAGTGGGAAGTAGATAAGTTAATCAAAGCTTGTGAAGCTTTATTTGTGCCAGAAGGCAAGTTAGTGCAGTCTGAGCTTGAAGCAATGAGCCGTGATGAACTTAAAGAAACTTTACAAAAAGCAGCACAAGATGCTTATGCAGAACGCGAATTGTTATTTGGTGAAGACAGCATGCGTGAACTTGAAAAAGTAATTATGCTTAAAGTGGTTGACAGCAAATGGATGGAGCATTTGGATCAGATGGATATGTTACGTGAAGGAATCAATTTGCGTGCTTATGGTCAACGTAATCCATTGATTGAATATAAAGTAGAAGCTTTTGATATGTTCCAAGGGATGATTGCGAACATTCAAGAAGATATCGCAAAATTAATGTTTAGAGTAAATATCGCGACGGAAGCAAAACCACAGAGTCACTTAGAAGGTGCAAAAGAAGTTCATGGAGATGAAGTGGAAGAAGATCCGAAGAAACCGTATGTAAATCATGACACAACAGGAAGAAATGATTTGTGTCCATGCGGTTCAGGGAAAAAATACAAAAAATGTTGCGGCAAGGAATAAGTTTCTTGCCAATGCATTTAGGGAGATGAAAACGTGCTTTTAGAAGACTTGCGAGTAACAATCGTAGAGATAAAGAAAAAGCTTGACGAAATGGGGACTTCTCTTTGACATTGCTGGCAAAGAGCAACAGATTGCTGAGCTAGAATATAAAATGGGTGAACCTACTTTTTGGGACGATCCTGAAAAGGCGCAAATTACTACACAAGAATTAAATGCAGTGAAAGAAAGTGTTGTTAAATACCAAGGGATGCGAGCAAAATATGAGGATATGAATATTTTGTGGCAAATGGGTATGGAAGACAGTGATGAAAGTGTTTATGATGAAGTAGTTGAAGAGATAGACAATCTCAAACTAGCCATGGAATCTTTAGAATTAGAATTGATGCTGTCAGGTGAATATGATGCAAATAATGCAATTTTGACACTTCATGCCGGTGCAGGTGGTACTGAAGCGCAAGATTGGACGCAAATGCTACTTAGAATGTATGGACGCTACGCAGAGCGAAAGAATTTTAAAGTGGAAACAATGGATTTGCTTCCAGGTGATGAAGCCGGTGTTAAGAGCGTTACTTTAATGATTTCAGGTCACAATGCTTATGGTTATTTAAAAGCGGAAAAAGGTGTACATCGGCTAGTGCGAATTTCACCGTTTGACTCTAATGCACGGCGGCATACGTCGTTCGCGGCTTGTGATGTTATGCCGGAAATTGATGACAATGTTGAAGTTGAAATTAATCCAGCGGATTTGAAAGTAGATACATATCGTGCAAGCGGTGCCGGTGGACAGCATATCAATAAAACCGACTCGGCCGTTCGCATGACGCATATTCCAACGGGTGTTGTTGTACAATGTCAAAATCAACGTTCGCAAATTCAGAATCGTGAACAGTGTATGAAATTATTAAGAGCGAAATTGTTTGAATTGGAGCAAAAGAGACAGGCAGATGCAAAGGCAGAGATTGCTGGTGAATATCAAGCAATAGAATGGGGTAGTCAAATTCGCTCTTATGTATTCCATCCGTATAATATGGTAAAAGATCATCGTACGAATGCGGAAACAGGAAATACACAAGCGGTTATGGATGGCGAGTTAGATATGTTTATTGAAGCTTATTTAAACGCTGCTGCAAATGAAAATCATGCATAAAAGGGGTACGGATTTATTCCGTCTCCTTTTGTGCGGTCTGGAGATATTTTGATAGGAGGAAGGAAAAATGGCAAGACGGTTAGGGATAATCGGTGGTATAATCATTTTGTTCCTCATTTTCGGTCAAATCTTAATACCTAAAACAGTTTCCAATGTAATTAATAAATCAATTGTGACTTTGACAAATGCGGAGAAAGTGGATGTAGAGGTAAAAAAGGATCCAGCGCTATTGATGCTTACGGGTCAATTTGATGATATAGTAATTAAAGCGGAAAGAGCAAAAACGGACAAAGTTGTTTTTGATCAATTTGATATAAATTTACATAATGTTCGCATTGATATGGGAGAGTTAATGAAAACATATCAACTGGGGAATGCTTCAATCGAGGATGTAGTCCTTCGTGCGTATGTTTCCCAGGCAGAATTGGCACATGCAATTAATCAATCAGTAAAAGGTGCGAAAGATGCAAAAGTAGAGATTACGCCAGAACAGGTGAAAGTCTCGAGCATTTTAAATATTGGTGGATTAATTAATGCGGAAATTCGTTTGGAAGGAACAATTGCAAGTGAAGCTGGCAAAATTGTTTTTAAAACGGAAAAATTTTATATTGATAATGGAATGATTGGAAATTTTAGTGGAAAATTATTTACTGATTTGGTATTGTTAGATTTGAAACAACTTCCGTTTAATGTGGAAGTAAAATCTGTGGTATTAGAGCAAGGTCGGGCTGTAATTGTAGCAGATAATCATCCTTAAGAGTTTTTGGCAGCTATCAAACGGAGTAATAGCTGAATTTTAATTTTTGTCATAAGGTGGAGAAAGTAGTGACGAATTTCAAATACAATCGATGGCTGATTGGGTGTATTATTGTAGGGTTAATAGCGGCGTTATATATAGGCTGGAATCGTCATATTGTGGAAGAAAACAATATGACAGTAGAGCTGGTTTTTGATTACGATGATATCGTTGAATTGGCTCGTATTGAAGGCGTTCCAATGCAAACTGTTATGGAACAAATGAAAGATGCTGGGGTATCTTCGTTAGCTGTTTATGAGTCTACATTAAAAAAATTAAGTGAGAATGGAAAGGCAGCGACTGTTTCTGGCAGTGCACTGCTAAATAGTTATTACAGCGGCCTGCTTACAGAGCCGAGTTGGTGCCAGCTTATTGAAAAGGGTCTAATCGTACCAGAAAACATCTATATTGTTTGTCATGATGAAACTACGTTTAAAGAAGTTAAGGAAGATTTAGAAAGAAGACTCAGTGAAGATAGAATAAGCATTCTTCAAGCTGGAAATGTAAGAGTAATTTCAGCAAAAGCAAATTCAGAAAAAGTATTGAAGTGGAATTTAGGTTTATCCACAGAAGAAATGCGAATTGTGAATGAAGCTGGTTTTTATATTGTCGCTCGACCAAGCAATTATCAGGCAGTAACTCAATCAGATATTGGCTCTGTATTTGATCGTTTAAAAGGGTTTAATGTTTCTGATATTATTTTTTCTGGGGATGAAGTTTTGGGACACCCAGACTATATTACAGATACAGCAAATGCTTTTCAGGCAGATGAGCTTACTTTAGGTTTGATTGAGCATCCACAGCAATTGCAGTTCTTTAAACAAGAAGGTTTAATGGAGCTTGTTAAAAAGAATCATTATAAAGCTGCGCGGGTATATTCAATACCAAAAGATGAACAAGTGAAAATGAAAGTCAATCAAGCTGTTGAACGCTTGATTTTAACTGACGAAGAACGCAATGTTCGCATTAATTTGATGCGAATTTTTGAAAAACCAGAAAGTGGTATGACTCTTTTAGAGACAAATCTTAAATATGTAAAAGATGTAAAAGATGGTCTAGAGGAAAAAGGATTTACTATTGGCCGTGCAGGTACGTATGAGCTTTATTATCCGCAAAAAATCTGTTTTATTCTATTAACGGTTGGCGCAGTAGCGGCGGGAGTTCTTTATTTATCCTTGGTTTTCCCAATGAGAGATCGTTATCAGTATATGTTGTTAATTTTAATTTTAGCAATTTTAATTATCCCATTAGCTTTAGGCAAAGGAGCTATAGTTCGTAGCGCTGTTGCATTAGCTAGTGCGAATTTGTTCCCTGCACTCGCTGTAATTTGGCAAATGGATCGTTGGCGTACTGGTAAATTTTCATCGAATACGCCACTTGCAAAAATTATGGTAGCTGGTGCAGTTGCTTTAATTACAACCGGCTTCCTTTCTTTTATTGGCGGCGCGTATGTAGCTTCTATTTTGGGGGATGTGGAATACTTCTTAGAAATTCACATTTTCCGTGGCGTAAAGTTGACATTTATATTGCCGATAATTTTAGTTACCATTGCTTATTTACGTAGATTTAATTTGTTTGGTGGCGAAGAGTACTCAGGGAATATTCTTGGTCAAGTGAAGAAAATTTTAGATTGCCCTGTATATGTAAAAAGTTTAATCTTTTTTGCAGTTGCAGCGGTAGGTGCATTAATTTTTATTGGTCGTTCTGGGCATACTATGGGTGTTCCAGTGCCGGCAATTGAACTAAAGTTAAGAGCTTTCCTTGAACAGGTATTTTATGCAAGACCTCGTTCAAAAGAATTGTTTATTGGACATCCTGCTTTTATGTTAGCAGTTATGGCAGTGTATAAGAAATGGCCAAATTTCTTATTCTTTGTATTGGTTATTGTTGCAACGATAGGGCAAGGTTCACTTGTAGAGACATTTGCTCATTTGCGTACGCCTGTTTTTATGTCCTTTATGCGTGGTTTAGGCGGCTTGGTTTTGGGAGCAGGGGTAGGCATGATTGCAATGTTACTGGCACATCTTTTGTATAATTTGTCTTCCTTTGTGGGAAGGGGAACAACGAAAGATGAGTAGTATTGTAGTTTCTGGCTACTATGGTTTCAGAAATGCTGGAGACGAAGCCATGTTAGCTGCCATGATAGAAGTTCTATCAGATTTGGATCCTAAATTAAATATTACGGTTATTTCTGCAAATCCTGAAGATACTAAACGCAGACATGGTGTGCATGCTGTATATTGGTTAAATTATTGGCAGATTGCGAAAGTGATTCGCAAGAGTGACTTAGTCATTAGTGGCGGTGGCAGTTTACTGCAAGATGTTACGAGTGTACGAAGTATTTATTACTATATGAGCATTTTATTTTTGGCGAAAATGCTAGGAAAGCCAACGATGCTTTATGCGCAGGGGATTGGTCCAATTTGTGGCTCTTTTGCTCGTAAAGCAATGAGGTGGCTTGGAAATAAAATAGATTTAATCACCGTTCGTGATGAAGGATCACTTGAAGAGCTTGATAATTTAGGGGTAAAAAACCCGCCGATTCGTGTTACTGCGGATCCGGTCTTAGGGATTCATCCAGTAGATCGGCAGATTGGCAGAAAAATTTTGCGCAGATATGGAATTGAAGGTGCTAAACCGCTGGTTGGTATCTCAGTCCGCGAATGGCGGGATTGGTCTCATTATAAAGATATTATTTCAACGGTAACAGCAAGGATTGTTGATGAGCTTGGTGCGCGCATAGTCTATTTACCCATGCAGTATCCTGAAGATGTTGAGGTCGCAAAAAAAATTGCTGTTGATATGCCGAAATCAATCGTATTACTTGATGAAGAATATACAACGAGTGAGCTATTGTCTCTAGTAGGAAATTTGGACTTATTAATTGGTATTCGTTTACATGCTTTAATTTTTGCAGGTGTGATGGGCATTCCGATGATTGGAATGTCTTATGATCCGAAAATTGATCGATTTTTAAAATCAATGGGTGATGAAAGTGTTAGCGATTTGCAAAATGTTACAGTAGAGAAATTAATGGAGAAAATTCATCAAGAGTGGCAGGAAAAAGATTCCTTTGCTAAAACTGTTGAACCTGTAATTTCTAAACTGAGAAGAGATGCTTTCGTTAATGCTGAATTAGCGCTTGAATTAATTTCACGCGGCAAAACCAAGAGGTGATAAAGTGAAGAAGAAAGTGCGGCAGTACATTGGGATGACACTTGGGATTTTGATTACCGCAATTGCACTTAATATGTTTTTTATTCCACATAAGATTGCCAGTGGCGGCATAAGTGGTTTGGCTACAGTACTTCATTATTTATTTGGGTTGCCAGTTGGAGTTTTAATGTTAATATTTAATATCCCAATTTTTATTATTGGTGTTAAATTGTTAGGTTCACGTTATGGTCTAACAACGTTATATGGTGCAACAATGTTGTCAGTTTTTATTGATCTGACATCACCTTATACGCCAGTATTAACTGAGGATATTTTATTAAATACTCTATATGGCGGTGTATTGACAGGAATTGGAATGGGATTAATTTTTCGGTTTAAAGGAAATACGGCAGGAACTTCTTTGGTAGCAGCGATTTCCCATCATTTGTTTCAGGTGAGTATTGGACGGGCGTTACTTATTGCAGATGGATGTATCGTTATATTTGCTGGTTTTGCATTTAAAAGTCCGGAGCTTGCACTTTATGCGGCAATTTCTATTTTTGTCACTACGCAAATTATCGATTTAGTCCAAGAGGGTGCAATCACAAGCAAAGCTTTTTGGATTATGGCAGAACGTCCGGATGTGCTTGCTGAAAAAATTTTTCAGGAAGTAGAGCGTGGTGTAACTTATCTTTCGGGTCGTGGCGGATATACAGGTAAGGAAAGAGAAATGCTGCTTTGTGTTGTGGAAACGAGTGAAGTAACTAGACTTCAAGAAGTTATCCACGACCATGATGAAAAAGCATTTTTTATTATTAGTGATGCGCATGAAGTTGTTGGCGAAGGGTTTAACCAATACAAGCATTAAATTTATCGAATCGTAAAATAGCTGTTATATGCATATGCATATAACAGCTATTTTGTTTTTGATGGAGGATTTATTATGCTTTTTTTAGCTAAACGTATAATAAAAAGGGTTGTAGTGTTATTCATTGCAATGTTGGCAATAATAAAAGTAAATAGTATCGGGATGATGTTTATCAGCATGCTTATTTCTCTATGGGCGTATGCTTTAACTTTTGGTGTCGTTTATGGGGCGGGATTTTTAATCCTACTCTTTATTCATGAGCTTGGACATGTAATTGCGGCCAGAGTAGTCGGCATTCGTGCCGGTCTTCCAATTTTTATTCCGTTTATTGGTGCGGCAGTATCGCTGAATCGTTTGCCAATCAATGCAAAAATGGCAGCCAATATTGCGATTGGTGGCCCGGCGTTAGGGACGATTAGCGCAATTGTCTGTTTCATTTGGTATTTTTGGACGAATTCGATTATTTTATTGGTATTATCCTATACAGCTGCAATTTTAAATTTATTAAATTTAATTCCTTGTGAACCTTTTGATGGCGGAAAAATCATGGGGGCGATTTCTCCACATTTATGGACAGTAGGGACGTTTATTTTATTTGCTTTATTTCTTTATTCACAAAACGAAATCGTGTTTATTATTTTAGCTTTTTCTTTATTTTTTTTATGGCGTAGTTCGGGAATTGATACAAAAGATTCGTATTATGCACTCCCAAAATGTGAGCGCTTTAAAGTATTTACTTGGTATGTGGGATTAGTTGGAATCCTATCTCTTTTGACACTATATATTGCAAATCTATTGTATTAATGTTGTACAAAATTTTACAAAATATTTTTCCAAATGAAAAAGGTTTTTCGATAAAAATGTCTAAAGATATAAAGTCATGAAGTAATTTGGGACCTGAAAGAGGGGGTATGTTCAAGTTGATACATATGAAGAATGTTTCAAAACGCTATGATAATGGATCTATAGCATTGTCGAATATTAATATTGATATTAATAAAGGTGAATTTGTTTTTATCGTCGGACCAAGTGGGGCTGGTAAATCGACTTTTATAAAAATGATTTTCCGTGAAGTTTTGCCAACGGAAGGAGAATTAATCGTCAATGGACGCAATACATTGGCGATGTCTGCATCCGATGTGCCGTATTTAAGACGCGGATTGGGGATTATTTTTCAGGATTATCGGTTGTTACCGGAAAAAACGGTGTATGAAAATGTAGCTTTTGCTATGCAAGTTATTGAGGCACCGCGTCGTGAAATGCAAAAACGAGTAAATAGTGTACTTGACTTAGTTGGCTTAAATGATAAATTGAAAAGCTTTCCTAGTCAGTTATCAGGGGGAGAGCAGCAACGGGTTGCAATAGCTAGGGCAATTGTAAATAATCCGATGATTGTAATTGCCGATGAACCTACAGGAAATTTGGATCCTGAAACTTCCTGGGACATCATGCGGATTTTTGAACGAATCAATAAGTCAGGGACGACAATTGTTATGGCAACGCATGATAAGACGATTGTAGACACGATGAAAAAGCGTGTAATTGCAATTGAAAATGGCCGTATTATCCGAGATGAAGTGAAGGGAGCATACGGTTATGAAGATTAGAACTTGGGAATATTTTATTCGTGAAGTTTTTATTTCTCTAAAGAGAAATAATTGGATGACTTTTGCATCTATTAGTACAGTGGCTTTATCACTATTGATTTTAGGGATGTTTCTGATTATTGTTTTGAACTTAAATAATATGGCAAGTGCACTGGAGTCGCAAGTACAAATTAACGTGTACTTGCATGATGATTTGTCCGATCGGGAAATGAAGGAGATTGGTGAGAAAATTCAAGCGATGTCTGTTGTAGAGGAGATAAAATTTGTCGACAAAAAAGATGCAATGGATCGCTTTAAAGAACGCCTAGGTGATCAAAAAACATTATTAGAGGCATTAGAAGATACAAACCCTTTACCGAATGCTTTTGAAGTAAAGCTGAAACGTCCGGAAGAAGTGAAAGCAACTGCAAATAAAATTAATGAATTTGAGGGTGTGGAGACGGCTAAATTTGGACAAGATGTCGTTGAGCAACTGTTTGAGCTAACGAAAATGGTTCGTATTTTTGGCTTCTTTATTATCGTGTTTTTAGCGATGGCTACATTGTTTATTATTTCAAATACAATTCGTTTAACAGTATTTGCACGACGTAAAGAAATAGGTATTATGAAATATGTAGGTGCAACGAATTGGTTTATTCGCTGGCCATTCTTGATGGAGGGAATGGTTCTTGGATTTTTAGGTGCAATTGTCGCGACCGTGTTATTGAGAAATTTATATAGTGCAGTTACGGCAAAAATTTATTCAACATTAGCGTTTTTGCCACTCATTCCAGAATATCCGTTTTTAAATCATATTACATTGTTGCTTTTAGTCGTGGGAACAGCAATTGGAGCGCTTGGTAGTACGATTTCATTAAAACGCTTTATGAATGTATAAGAGGAGTTGAACATGAAAAATTTAAGACGATGGTTCTTAGCTTTTAATGCAATCGTTTTACTAGTAATGTTTACTCTAACCGTATATGCTGAATCTTTGGACAGTCAATTGAATGATGTTCAAAATCGAATGTCAAGTCAAGAAAGTAAGAGAAATCAAGCGCAGCAGGAAGTTGACACTGTTTCAAATCAGCTGAGAATTTTGCAGAGCGAATTAAAAACTGCAACGGATGAGTATGAATCGATTCAAGCGCAATTGCAAGAAAAAGAAGAACAAATTGAAAAAAATACGGAAATCTTAGAAAAAACAGAACGAGACCTCGCTAAACGGATGAAAGTACTAAATAAAAGAATCCGTGATATATACCAAAATGGGCAGATTAATTATATCGATGTATTGTTTGGCGCAACTGACTTTAATGATTTACTAACACGAATGGACTTGTTAAAACGCATAATTAAGCATGATTATGAATTGATTATGAAAGTAAAGGCCGAACGTGAGTTGATATTGCAGAAGAAAACTGAATTGGAAAATGATAGAGCCGCGATTGTTGAATTAAAAAAAGCGGCAGAAATAAAGCGGCAAGAAGTGAAAGAGCGTACGGCAAGAAAACAAGAAGTATTAGACCGTGCAGTAAATGATCGTGATGAAGCAGAACGTACTTATCAAGAACTACTTGAAACGTCGAAACAGATTGAACGGATGATTCGCGCGCAGGCAATGGGAAGTGGACGCGCTACTGGCTCGACAGGTGCGATGATCTGGCCTGTGCATGGTGTGATTACTTCAGAATATGGCTGGCGTACCCATCCGATCTTTGGAACTTCACGTTATCATAGTGGACTTGACATTGGTGCTGATTACGGTGATCCGATTGTGGCTGCTGATGGTGGAACAGTCATTTACGCCGATTGGATGGGCGGCTACGGTAATGCGGTTATTATTGACCATGGTGGTGGAATTACTACGCTTTATGGACATAATGACAGCTTGGTAGTTGGAGTAGGACAGCAAGTAAGTCAAGGGCAGTTAATTGCGATTTGCGGTTCTACAGGCTATTCTACAGGCCCGCATTGTCACTTTGAAGTTCGTGTAAATGGGGAACCGGTTGATCCATACGGTTATCTATAACGCTAAGCAAGATTTTCCCTACATCTATAGGTGGCAGGCATAACTGTAAATAACAGGCGGTGAGTATAATCTTTCGCCTCGTTGAAACGCTGAGTGGTAGGTTTTCCTGGGGGAAACCTTTAACAATGGCGTTATAATGCATAATATAGAGCAGAATGCATAGAATATAGCGAAAGTAAAGTAAGTTTAAAAAGCCACAGAGCAGGTAGACCCCTCTGTGGCTTTCTCTTTGAAGAGAATAGAGGTGGAAATGTGAAAAAACGGTATTTGTTTTTGGGGGCAATTGTATTAATTTTGCTGACTTGCTTCAGTACGATTGCAGGGCTTTATTATTTATTGGGACTTGGAAATACGAATTCTTTGCAAGTGTTTCGATTTGTGAATGCACTCAGATTCATTCAAACCCAATACGTGAATGAAGTAGATAATGAAAAGTTAATTACTGGCGCGCTTAAGGGAATGGTGAATTCACTAGACGATCCACATTCAGTTTACCTGGATGAACAGATGTATAAATTATTGTTAGAACATACAGATGGATCTTTTGGTGGTGTTGGTGTTGTTATGGGAATGCGGGAAGATAAGATCCCTATGGTAATTGCACCAATTGAAGGCTCGCCGAGTGAACTTGCGGGAATTAAAAGTGGAGATCAGATTATTTCAGTTGATGGTCAAGATACACGAGTGTTACCGTTTGAAGAAGTTGCCGCAAAAATTCGTGGTGAAATTGGGACGCAAGTTGTGTTGACTATTCGTCGTGATAATGCAGACATTGATTATATTTTGACTCGCTCAAATATTGAAACAATATCTGTTGCAGGTTCAATGAAGAGTGAAGATATTGGGTATATCCGCATCGCTTCTTTTAACGAGCATACGGCGACAGAATTTAATAAGATTTATCATGAACTAGAAGAAAAAGGAATGAAGAAAGTTATTCTGGATTTGCGTGATAATCCTGGGGGTATTCTAACAGTATGTACAAAGATTGCTGAAAAATTCGTCCCGGAAGGTGTAATCGTTTCAACGCGTGACCGTGCTGGTAATCAAGAGGTTTTTCGTTCTAGTTTGCCAGAAGCAAAATATCCGCTTGTTGTATTAGTAAATGGAGGAAGTGCAAGTGCATCTGAAATTGTAGCTGGTGCTATTCAAGATACTGGCGTTGGTACGTTAATTGGTACGAAGACGTATGGAAAAGGGTCCGTGCAGGCGGTTATTCCAATGGCAAATAAAGACGGAATGAAACTTACGATTGCCAAATATTATACGCCAAATGATCGCTGTATTGATGGAATCGGTATAGAACCGGATATAACGATAGAATTAGATAAAGAAAAAGATAATCAGTTAGAAAAAGCAATTGAAGTATTGCAAGGAAAATAAATGGTAGCTGCGATAAAGCAGCTACCATTTTTGCATGAAGTCCTGCTTTATTGGGGAAAATAAGGTAATTTCTATTTGCCGTACATATGTTTTGTGCTATAATATAACGGATAATTAATATTAATTAGAATAGACAAAGTAGGTGTTTTCATGGCAAAAGTACCTCATTTAAATACAGTGCATCAGGACGGCGGCACGCCTTTTAAAGTTGTAGCACCTTTTGAGCCGACAGGAGATCAACCGCAGGCAATTGATATGCTGGTAGGGGGCATTGAAAATGGACAAACTGCACAGGTTTTATTAGGTGCAACGGGAACAGGAAAGACTTTTACGATTGCAAAAACGATTGAACGCGTACAGAAACCAACGCTGGTGATTGCACATAATAAAACACTGGCGGCTCAGCTAGCCAGCGAGTTTAAAGAATTTTTTCCAAATAATGCGGTAGAGTATTTTGTTAGTTATTATGACTATTACCAACCGGAAGCGTATATTGCGCATACCGATACTTATATCGAAAAAGATGCATCGATTAACGATGAGATTGATAAATTGCGCCATTCAGCGACATGTTCATTATTTGAACGACGCGATGTAATCATCGTTGCCAGCGTATCGTGTATTTATGGTTTAGGTTCCCCGGATGAATACCACGATTTAGTTTTATCGCTTCGCCAGGGACAGACGTATGACCGTGATTCGATTTTGCGTAAGTTGGTTAGTATTCAATATGAACGTAACGATATCAATTTTATTCGCGGTAAATTTCGTGTGCGTGGAGACGTTATTGAAATTTTTCCTGCTGGTTACAATGAACGGGCGATACGCGTGGAATTGTTTGGAGATGAAATTGATCGGATTTTAGAAGTGGATGTATTGACGGGAGAAATTTTAGGAGAACGCAAGCATATTAGTGTATATCCGGCTTCTCACTATGTTACATCGAGAGAAAATATGCAGCGTGCAATTCAAGATATTGAGGCAGAGTTAGAAGAACGTTTGGCTTACTTTAAAGCAAATAACAAATTGCTGGAAGCACAACGCTTAGAACAGCGCACGCGCTATGATATTGAGATGATGCAAGAGATGGGATATTGCTCTGGCATTGAAAACTATTCAAAACATTTGACGAAACGTCAGACCGGGGAAGCTCCATTTACATTGGTGAATTATTTCCCCGAGGATTTTCTAATTGTGATTGATGAGTCACACGTTACTTTGCCGCAGATTCGGGCGATGTATGCAGGCGATCGATCGCGTAAAGATTCGTTGGTGGAAAATGGATTTCGTCTGCCATCTGCTTATGATAATCGCCCGTTTCGCTTTGAAGAATTTTGTGATTGTATTAATCAAATTGTTTACGTATCAGCAACACCGGCTAAATTTGAATTAGAAGAGGCAAACCAGGTAGTGCAGCAGATTATTCGTCCAACAGGACTTCTTGATCCAGAGATTGAAGTTCGTCCACTTAGAGGTCAGATGGATGATTTATTAACAGAAATTAAAAAACGTATCGCCTTAAAAGAGCGTACACTTGTTACTACATTGACGAAAAAAATGGCGGAGAATTTAACGGAGTACTTAAAAGAAATGGGGATTAAAGTTCGTTATCTCCATTCAGATATTGTGACAATGGAACGAGCAGAAATTATCCGCGATTTGCGTGCTGGTGTTTTTGATGTGCTTGTGGGGATTAACTTATTAAGAGAAGGACTTGATATGCCGGAAGTATCACTGGTAGCGATTCTTGATGCGGACAAGGAAGGCTTTTTACGCTCGGATACATCGCTGATTCAAACGATTGGCAGGGCGGCACGTAATGCGAGTGGTAAGGTAATCATGTATGCCGATCGTAAAACTGATTCGATGATGCGGGCTATTGATGAAACACAAAGGCGCCGTCAAATACAAGATGCCTATAATCAAGAACATGGAATTACGCCACAGACAGTAAAAAAACGGGTAAAAGATCTCATTGAAACGACAAAAGTTGCCGAAGAGAAGGCTGAGTATAAAACAAGTAAAGGGATGAAGATGTCGGCACAGGAAAAAAATGAATTGTTGACATCACTTGAAAATGAAATGCGTGAAGCCTCTAGAAAACTCGAATTTGAACGGGCAGCAAAACTGCGTGATATGATTGTAGAATTAAAAGGAAGTTTGCCTGAGAAGAAATCAAATGCTAAGAAGCGTCAGAAAAATTAAAAGAAATAGATGGAGGAAAGGGATAAAGTAGTGAAAGATAAAATTATTGTAAAAGGGGCAAGGGAACATAATTTAAAAAATATTGATATAGAAATACCGCGTGATGAACTCGTTGTTGTAACGGGACTTAGTGGATCAGGAAAATCTTCTTTGGCATTTGATACGATTTATGCCGAAGGGCAGCGTCGTTATGTAGAGTCCTTATCCGCTTATGCACGTCAGTTTTTAGGCCAGATGGACAAGCCCGATGTAGATTACATCGAGGGATTATCGCCGGCGATTTCTATTGACCAAAAAACGACGAGCCGCAATCCGCGTTCGACCGTTGGTACGGTAACGGAAATTTATGATTATCTGCGTTTAATGTTTGCCAGAGCAGGCAGACCACACTGCCCAAAATGTGGGAAACCAATTGCGCAGCAAACGGTAGAGCAAATGGTAGATCAGATTTTAGCATTACCGGAAGGTACGAAGTTTATGGTAATGGCGCAGGTGGTGCGTGGGAAAAAAGGCGAACATCAGAAAATTCTTGAACAAATTCGCAAAGATGGTTATGTGCGAGTGAGGATTGATGGAGAAATCCAAGACGTTAATGAAGAAATCAAGTTGGTGAAAACGAAAAAACATACGATTGAAGTGGTTGTAGACCGTCTGGTTGTACGTGAAGGAATCCATCAGCGTTTGGCGGATTCACTCGAAACTTCCTTACAACTTGGGGAAGGTGTAGTACTTATTCAGATTATTGATGGTGAAGAGCTGATGTTTAGTGAAAATTTCGCTTGTATCGATTGTGGAATCAGTCTTCCCGAACTTGCACCGCGGATGTTTTCGTTTAATAATCCCTTTGGTGCTTGTCCAGCTTGTAGTGGACTGGGCGAAAATATGGAATTTGATATGGACTTGGTTATGCCTGATTTAAACATTAGGATTGAAGAGGGGTTATTTGCGCCATTATCGAAAAATATTAATTCTTATGCGATGTGCCAAATTGATGCTGTAGTGAAAAAGTACGGCTATACGATTGAGAATACTTGGAATGAATTAAATGATCCTTTAAAGGAACTTTTACTGTATGGGTCAGGCGAAGAAAAGTTTGATTATGAATATGAAAATATGTATGGTGAAGTTAAACAGTATCATTCCCCATTTGAAGGCGTTATGCCGATGCTCAATCGCCGCTATAGTGAATGTACTTCTGATACGTATCGCGAAGAGTATGAAAAGTATATGAGCAGTAAAAAGTGTCCAGGTTGTAAAGGCGCAAGATTAAAACCTGAGACTTTGGCAGTTAAAGTGGGCGGAAAAAGTATTTATGAAGTAACCTGCTTTACCATTGCTGAATGTAAAGAATTTTTTGCGCAGCTAGAGTTAACGGAACGGGAAAAAAAGATTGCCCAGCAGATTTTAAAAGAAATCAATGCCAGGTTAGGTTTTTTGCTGGATGTTGGACTAGATTATCTTACGCTTGATCGCGCGGCAGGTACGCTTTCGGGCGGCGAAGCGCAGCGAATTCGTTTAGCTACGCAGATTGGTTCGGGGCTAGTCGGCGTGCTTTATATTCTTGATGAGCCCAGCATTGGGCTCCACCAACGCGATAACAATCGTTTGCTGGCTACACTCAAACATCTGCGTGATGTTGGAAATACGTTAATTGTTGTTGAACATGATGAAGATACAATGTACGCGGCAGATCATATCATTGATATCGGGCCGGTTGCCGGAGCTGGCGGTGGTTACGTGGTAGCGCAAGGTACAGTTGAAGAAATTAAAGCAAACGAGAACTCTGTTACCGGACAGTATTTGAGCCGTAAAAAGTATATCCCCGTACCGAAAGTACGCAAAAGTCCAAATGGAAAATGGCTTGAGATCATTGGAGCAAAAGAAAATAATTTGAAAAATATTTCGGTGAAGTTTCCCCTTGGATTATTTACGGCGGTTACGGGCGTATCGGGATCTGGCAAAAGTACCTTAGTCAATGAAATTTTATATAAAGGGCTGGCAAGTAAACTGTATACAGGCAAAGGTAAAGCCGGTGAGCATAAAGAGATTCGCGGTTTTGAGTATATTGATAAAATCATTGATATTGACCAATCACCGATTGGTCGTACGCCACGTTCAAATCCAGCGACGTATACTGGATTGTTTGATACGATTCGCGATGTATTCAGTCAGACGAATGAAGCGAAAATGCGTGGATATAAACCGGGGCGGTTTAGCTTTAATGTAAAGGGCGGACGTTGTGAAGCCTGTCGCGGCGATGGTATTATTAAAATTGAAATGCATTTTTTGCCGGATGTTTATGTGCCGTGTGAAGTCTGTAAAGGCGCGCGCTATAATCGTGAAACATTAGAAGTAAGATATAAAGGGAAAACGATTGCCGATGTTCTTGATATGGTAGTCGACGAAGCGCTGGAATTTTTTCAAAACATTCCGAAACTAGAACGTAAATTGAAAATTTTGCAGGACGTCGGGCTTGGTTATATTAAATTGGGACAACCTGCAACAACTCTTTCGGGCGGAGAAGCTCAGCGCGTCAAACTGGCAACGGAGCTTGCGCGCCGCAGTACGGGAAAAACTCTTTATATCCTCGATGAACCAACAACAGGGCTCCATACAGCAGATATCCATAAGTTGCTTGAGGTATTAAAAAGATTACTTGAATCTGGAGATACTGTCGTCGTTATTGAACATAATCTCGATGTGATTAAGACAGCAGATTATGTCGTAGATTTAGGACCAGAGGGCGGTTTTAGAGGTGGAACGATTATCGCTAAAGGAACACCAGAAGAAATTGCTGCAGAACCTAGATCGTATACGGGAAAATTTTTAAAACCGCTGTTAGAAGAAAAGGTTGAAGCAGCAAAAGATTTTTCATAAAGGTAAGATTTATCGGATAGCTGACCCGTTTTAAGCTCTTGTCTTCTATAAAGTAGGAGTTATTTATTAAAATTTTTTAGGTAAAAACAAAAAAGCTTCAGTGAAAGATAGAATGGAATTCTTTTACTGAAGCTTTTTTATTATTGTAACCAAATGAAAATATTTTGAAAATTTAAAAAATTTAAGTGTTTTTTTTGATAAAATATGGTATGATTGCGATGTAAACGTTTTCAAGTAATAATTTGGTTATTATATGGAAGAATTTATTTGGATTTTATATAGATTAAGGTTTTGATGAGGCGGGATGTAATGAATTCAGGAAAATTGGGGAATCGTACTTTTGTCACGATTAAAGATGTTGCAAAAGCTGCTGGCGTATCAATCGCGACGGTATCAAGAATTTTGAATTGTACAGGAGGGGTATCGGAAACATTAGAAGCTCGAGTACGCGAGGCGATTGAAACGTTAGGCTACTCAACGAATGATGCTGCCCGAACATTAAAAGGAAAGAATTCATTTAGTATAGGTTTGATTATCCCAGATATTCAAAACCCTTTTTTCCCTGCACTTGTGCGTAGTATTGAAGACACTGCTCATGCATCGGATCATGCAGTTTTGCTTTGTAACTCTGATGGTGATGTGGAGCAGGAAATGAGGTATATCAGATTTTTGCATGGGAAACGTGTCGATGGAATACTTTTGATTGGTGGACAGCAAAGTAATAAGAGTGTGGAGCTGGCAGAATCGTTACAGATGCCAATTGTTCTGCTGGATAGAAGAGTAAAAGGGGAAAAACTGCCTGCCGTTTTTTTAGACAATGCACATGGTGGACGACTGGCAGTAGAATATTTAATTGATTGTGGATGCCAAAAGATTGCGTTTATTGGCAGAAGATCGCTTTCGTCAGCAGAAGAAAGATTCAATGGCTATTGCGAAGCATTAAACGATAAAAATATAGAAATAAATCGAAAGCTTATCCAGTCGCAGCCATTTACTTTTGATGGTGGTTATAAAGGAACTAAAGCTTTATTAAAAGAGAAAGTTGAGTTTGATGCAATTTTTGCGGGAAATGACGTTATGGCATTTGGGGCAATTGCTTGCCTACAAAGTCATGGAATAAATGTACCACAAGACATACAAGTCGTTGGATTTGATGATATATGGATGGCAAAATGGTATAATCCTTCTCTAACTACACTTTGTCAGCCAGTAGCAGAAATAGGACAGGCTGCGGTAAATTTATTGCTTAACCTTAGGGAAAAAACTGAGCCTAAAGTTTTAGAGATGCGCTTTTTACCACAGTTGATTATCCGTGATTCAACGATGAAAAAAAGTAAGGAGTGAGAAGAGTGGAACGAGGAAAAGCAAAACCAATTTTAGTCATAGGAAGTCTGAATATGGATTTGGTTGCAACGGCAACGCAATTGCCGAAAGAAGGCGAAACCGTTTTTGGTCAAAGTTTTGCCACTTTTCCTGGGGGAAAAGGAGCGAATCAAGCAGCAGCAGCAGGTAAATTAGGTGCTGAAGTTTACATGGCGGGCTGTGTTGGAAAAGATGGATTTGGTGAAGCCTTAATTTCTGGACTAGAATCGAATGGTATTGCTACGAATTTTGTACGAACTGTAGATACTGCAACGGGAACAGCTTTGATTACCGTTAATGAGGCTGGTGCGAATACGATTGTAGTAGTTGCTGGGGCAAATGGTTGTTGTGATGCAGCAGATGTCGATCGTTCCTTACACGCATTTACTAATCCGGGAATTTTACTTTTGCAACATGAAATACCGAAAGCGACAGTGGAATATGCAATTCATAAAGCCAAAGAATTAGGCTGGCTGGTCATTTTAAATCCGGCACCAATGCGTGAAATTTCGCCTGCCCTTTATTCAAAAATCGATTTATTAACGCCAAATGAAAGTGAAGCAGCAGCACTTGCAAAAACTCCTATTGGCACAAAGCAAGAGGCAATTACAGCAGCGCAAAAGTTACGGGAAAATGGGATAAAAGAAGTGGTGATTACGCTTGGCGAAGCTGGTGCTGTATGGGTACATGCAGAGGGACAAGAAGATTCTTTGGCTTATAAGGTGCAAGCGATAGATACAACTGCTGCTGGAGACTCCTATACGGCGGCCATTGCAGTCGCGTTAGCTGAGGGAAAATCTATGCAAGCTGCACTTCGCTTTGCGTCGCAGACAGCAGCGATTGCAGTAACTCGTCATGGCGCCCAGTCTTCACTGCCTACACGGCAAGAAGTAGAAGCATTTGCAGCGCAGAAGAAGGGGATGTAAAGATGAAAAAAATTGGAGTAATAAATGGCCCTATTAGTGAAGTCATAGCGAAAATGGGACATTATGATATGCTGATGGTTGGTGATGCAGGACTGCCAATACCGCCTGGGGTACGGAGAATTGATCTTGCGCTTTGTCAAGGGGTGCCAAGTTTTATTCAAACTTTACGTGTAGTATTAAGTGAATTGAAACTGCAAAGCGTCGTTGTAGCAAGTGAGATGCAAGAAGTCAGCCTAGAGTTATACAAGAAAACATTGAATGAACTTGATGGTGTAGAAGTTGAAGTCGTATCGCATGAAGAATTAAAAGCGATGAGCCAAAAAGCAGTTGCTGTAATTCGTACGGGAGAATTTACGCCATATGCAAATATCATCTTAAAGTCTGGCGTCGTATTTTAGTCTGCGGAGGATAAAATTATGCAAAGTAAATGTTTATTACAGATGATAGGAATTTGCAAATCGTTTCCCGGCGTAAAAGCTCTTGACCAAGTAGATTTTTCAATTAAAAAGGGTGAAATTCATGCGTTATTAGGCGAAAATGGCGCAGGAAAATCGACGTTGATGAAAGTGCTTAGCGGAGTATATAAAAAAGATGCAGGCGAAATTTTCTTAGATGGAAATTCTGTTGAAATTCATGGTCCCCGTGAAGCACAGAAGATGGGGATAGGAATTATTCATCAGGAACTTAATCTTGTACCTGAACTTACCGTGATGGAAAATATCTTTCTTGGGCGAGAACCACAAAAATTATTTGGTTTTGTAGATAAGGATAAGATGCGCAAAGAATCCATTGAAATACTTAAGCGTTTAGGTACAGAGATTCAACCAGATGACATCATTAGTGATTTGAGTATAGGGATGCAGCAAATGGTCGAAATCGCAAAAGCGCTTTCTTATAAAACTCGAATTTTAATTATGGATGAACCAACAGCAGCTTTAACAGAGAGAGAAAGTGAACATCTTTTTAAGATTGTTCGGCAGCTTGCTGCGTCAGGGGTTGGAATTATTTACATTTCACATCGTATGGAAGAGTTGTTTGCGCTTAGTGATCGCATCACTGTCATGCGTGATGGTGCGTATGCAGGAACTGTTGTAACGAAAGAAACACAGTTTGACGACTTGATTAAGTTAATGGTTGGGCGTGAATTGACAGAACGGTATCCACGCAAAATTACGGATATTGGTAATGAAGTATTAAACGTAAAAGGATTATGTAGGGGAGATTCTTTGAGGAATATTTCTTTTTCTGTAAAAGCTGGTGAAATCGTAGGTGTAGCAGGCTTGATGGGAGCAGGACGTACAGAATTGGCACGTGCTATTTTTGGAATTGATCCCTTGGATAAAGGAACGATTTCAGTGGATAAAGCAGAGCAAAGGATACGTTCTTGCCAAGATGCGATTCAAGCGGGGATTGGATTGATTACAGAAGATCGCAAGCATCAAGGGCTTGTACTTCCAATGTCAGTCGGTGATAATATTTCCTTGGCGGTTTTAGGAGAACTATCAAAGGGATCTTTTATCTCTGGCAAGCGAAGAATGGAGTTAATTCACAAGCAAATTGATGATTTAAAAATCAAGACGCCGAGTGAAGCGCAGATTGTAAGAAACTTATCCGGTGGCAATCAGCAAAAAGTTGTTATTGCAAAATGGCTTTCAACGAAGCCGCGTGTTTTAATTATGGATGAACCAACACGTGGTGTAGATATCGGAGCGAAAGTGGAGATTTACAACATTATGAATATGCTAGCTGCGAGTGGTGTTGCAATCTTGATGATTTCTTCTGAGTTGCCAGAAGTATTGGGGATGAGTGATCGAATTTTGGTCATGTGTAGAGGCCGTGTTGCCACTGAACTTGCGCGCGAAGAGGCTACGCAGGAAAAAATCATGGCATATGCTGCAGGGGGGAATTAAAAAAATGATGCAAGTAAATGCAGAAAAGGCAAGTGGATCAAATCGCTATAAAAATATGTTGCGAAAATTAGGTCCTTTATTAGGATTTATAATTTTATGTATTGTGCTATCTATTGTTTCGGAGCAATTCCTTACTGTTAGCAATTTGCTGAATGTAACTCGGCAAGTGTCCATCAATGCGGTAATTGCAGTGGGAATGACGCTCGTTATCTTAACTGGAGGGATTGACCTTTCGGTAGGTTCTATTGTTGCGTTTGCCGGTAGTGTAACTGCGGGATTATTAGTTGGTGGACTTAGCATTCCGATGGCTGTGTTGGCAGGTTTACTGCTTGGAACATTTATTGGGATGATGAATGGGATATTCATTACTTATGGAAAAATACCACCGTTTATTGCCACGATGGGCATGATGACTATCGTGCGTGGCTATACACTCGTATATACGGATGGACGACCGATTACTGGATTTAGTGAAGGGTTTCGCTCGCTTGGTGGAGGTTATGTTGGCAGTGTGCCAATTCCCGTGATTATCATGATACTAATCTTTATTCTTGCTTGGTTGATCTTAAAGAAAAATAAATTTGGTCGCTATATTTATGCGATTGGTGGTAATGAAGAGGCGGCACGACTTTCAGGGATTAATACAAGAAAAAATTTGATTGGTGTCTATAGTATAGCGGGGCTTTTGGCTGCCCTTAGTGGAATTATTTTGGCATCGCGATTAAACTCCGCGCAACCAACGGCAGGGGCAGCGTTCGAAATGGATGCGATTGCTGCGGTTGTATTAGGTGGGACAAGCCTTGCAGGTGGTCGTGGCACAATTGTTGGCACTTTGGTTGGTGCTTTGATCATCGGAGTTTTAGATAATGGGTTAAACTTATTAAATGTATCATCTTTTTATCAACAGGTTGCCAAAGGTGTTGTTATCCTGCTTGCGGTTTTAATGGATCGGAAACAGGGAAAATAAAATAGACTTGATTTAGGTGGAGTTTTTACTCCATCTGAATCCTAGCTGACCTTAGAGCAGGTTAGCCATAGGATAAGATATTATTCAAAAACTGATAGAATATGAGGCTAAAAGTGGATCAGGATTTGGATGAGAATAAAGATGGAGGAGGGCAGAGGAATTCTACAGGGGAGTCTTTAAACAGATTTAAGGAGGAAAGATTTATGTTTTCAAGCTTTAAAAAGAAAAGTTATGCGGTTTTTACATGTGCATTATTAGCAGGCAGTATTCTTTTTGCAGGATGTGGCGGCAGCCAGAGCGAGAAAAAACAAGAGGCTGCGTCGGGGGAAGTAACTATCGGTTTTTCCGTATCGACGCTGAATAATCCTTTCTTTGTTGATGTTAGAGATGGGGCAAAAGAAGCGGCTGATAAAGATGGTACCAAATTGATGATTATGGATGCACAAAATGATGCATCAAAACAAATGTCGAACATTGAGAATATGATTCAACAAAAAGTAAGTGTCTTAATCGTAAACCCAGTGGATTCCAAAGCAATTGTTCCAGCAATTGAGGCTGCAAATAAGGCAAATATTCCTGTCATTACAGTAGACCGTGGTGCTGATGGCGGTGTCGTTGTAACAAATATTGCTTCTGATAACGTAGCCGGTGGCAAAATGGCAGCAGAATTAATTGCCGAAAAATTAGGCAATAAAGGCAATGTTGTGGAACTTGAAGGTATTCCAGGAACTTCAGCAGCAAATGATCGTGGGAAAGGTTTCGATGATGCGATTAAAGCAGTAAGTGGAATTACCCTAGTATCAAAACAACCAGCAGATTTTGACCGTGCTAAAGGGATGAAGGTAATGGAAAATATCCTGCAAGCAACTCCAGATATCCAAGCTGTTTTTGCTCAAAATGATGAAATGGCGTTAGGTGCAATGGAAGCAATTCAAGCGGCAAATCGTAAAGATATTATCATTGTTGGCTTTGATGCGACAGATGACGCACAAAAAGCAGTTCAAGCGGGATCAATGCTCGCAACTGTAGCACAGCAACCAAAAGAAATGGGGAAAGTCAGCATTGAAATCGCAAAGAAAATCTTAGCAAAAGAACAAGTAGATACATTTATTCCTGTGAAATTAGAATTGATTACAAAAAAATAGGCAAAAAAATGGAACCCATTGGGTTCCATTTTTCTGTCTATGGCACTAGATATAATATTGTTCTAGTTTTTGAAGATTATTTGCCAATTCTTTTTGTGTATCTTTAAGTTTTGGCTTTGGTGGAGTTTGCTCGTACACAGGAAGACGTTTTTTGATAAATTGTGTATCAATATTTCCAGTGCAGAAACAAGTATCAGCAAGAATGCGTTTATGAAGTTCAGTCGTTGTTTTTACTCCATCGATACGGAACTCATTCAATGCACGTTGCATAATTTTAATTGCATCACCACGCGTACGACCGTGGACGACTACTTTTGCAATTAAAGAATCATAATAAGGTTCTACGGCAAGACCGGCAGATACACCACTGTCAACGCGAACGCGTGGCCCCCCCGGTTCATGATAGAAATCAATCATGCCTGGAGATGGAATAAAGTTATTATCAGGATCTTCGGCATTGATTCTACATTCAATTGCATGACCAACAATTTTAATATCATTTTGATCTTTATTAAGCGGTTCGCCAGCAGCAATTCTGATCTGGCGACGAACTAAGTCTACACCAGTGACTGCTTCTGTTATAGCGTGTTCAACTTGAATGCGCGGATTAATTTCCATAAAGAAAAACTCACCGGTTTTTACATCCATTAAAAATTCTACGGTACCTACATTCGTATAGTGAACGCTTTTTGCGGCTTTAATTGCTAAGGCGCCAATTCGTTCACGCATATCTTTTGTAAGCGCTGTAGATGGGGATTCTTCAAGTATTTTTTGATTGCGGCGTTGTACAGAACATTCGCGTTCCCCTAAATGAATGATATTGCCATAATTATCGGCCATAATTTGTACTTCAATATGACGAGATTGGGCAATATAATGTTCAAAATAGAATGGTACTTTTGTTACGTCGATAATTTGTAATGTATTAAGTAATTCGTTTTCGTTGTTAATGACGAACATGGATTTTCCACCGCCACCAGAAACCGGTTTAATGATTACAGGATAACCAACTTCTTCTGCAAGAGCTGGTGCTTCTTCATTATTTTTTAAGGGTTTGCTCCCTTTAGTCATTGGAAGACCAGCAGCAAGCATCGCTTCTCTTGCTACGTCTTTGTCACCAACTTGACGGATTGTTTCCGCTAAAGGTCCTACCCATACTAAACCTGAATCTGTAACTTTTTCAGCAAAGTCAGCGTTTTCAGAGAGAAAACCATACCCGGGATGGATTGCTTCGGCTTTTGTTGCCGCAGCAGCTGTAAGGATTGCTTCCATATTCAAATAGCTTTGCGTTGCGTCAGCTGGACCAATACAATAAGATAAATCGGCAAGCTGCACATGCATAGCGTTTTTATCAGCTTCTGAATAGACAGCAACTGTTTCAATCCCCAGCTCCTGACAGGCACGGATAATTCTGACCGCAATTTCGCCTCTGTTTGCGATAAGGAGTCGTTTGAACATCTAAATATACCTCCCATTTGCACTTGAATTTTGTTGCATTTCGCGTGTAGAATAAAGCAAGAGTTGATTTAAGAGGAATTTTAACCTCCTGAATCCTAGTTATATTTATCCAGAAACTTAGCTATTCTTTACCCCTGGTTATAGAAGAGAAGAGTCTTAGCATAGGCACTTAGCGGACAAAATATAAATATGTGATTTAAATAACTTATTCAATACGCAATATCTATTTAATCATTTATTTTAGCTATGGTCAAGCGTAATTTTTGTTAATTTTAAAAGATTAATAAAGATTAATTATAATGAAAATTCAGTAAATATTTGAATACAAAATGCATATTAATTATCTATGTTTTTGATGCATTTTTTATTAAAAAATAAAGGTATTTTCGATATAAAAAGGTGAGAAGCAATGAATAATAAGGTGCAAGAAAAATTACAATTATTACCTGATAGACCCGGGGTCTATCTCATGAAAGATGTAAACTCTAAGATAATTTATGTTGGTAAAGCGGTCATATTAAAAAATCGTGTCAGACAGTACTTTCAGAGTAGTCGAAATCATTCTACGAAAGTACAATCTATGGTTGCTAAGATTGATGATTTTGAATACATTATTACTGGTTCAGAGATTGAAGCTTTGATTTTAGAATGTAACTTAATCAAGAAACATCATCCGAAATATAACATCAGTCTGCGAGATGATAAAACATATCCATACATCAAAGTTACCATAAATGAAATTTATCCTAGAGTGTTTATTACGCGGCGTGTACAAAAAGACGGGGCTCGCTATTTTGGACCTTATACGAATGTAGGAGCGGTGCACGAGAGTTTGAAAGTGTTAAAAAAACTATTTCCGCTAAGAAGTTGTAAACGATTAGATGCTGTTCGTCCCTGTTTGGAATATCATATTAAACGTTGTTTAGCACCATGTGCGGGGAAAATAAGTCCTGAAGAGTATCAAGCGATGATAAAAAGTGTGTGCCTGTTTTTAGAGGGGCGTAGCGAAGCAGTAGAAGATCATATAAAAGAACAAATGGAAGACGCCGCAGAAAATTTTGAATTTGAATTGGCTGCAAAACTAAGAGATCAGTTAACATCAGTTGCAAAGATTACGGAAAAACAAAATATAATTACAGGTTCAGGCGATCAAGATGCCCTTGGGATGGCGCGTTCGGATCTTGGTATTTGCATGCAGGTATTTTTTATTCGCAGTGGGAAGATGGTAGGGAGAGATCACTTCTTATTGAAAGGAACAGAAGAAGAAAGTGACGAAGCTGCACTAACTGCATTTTTGAAACAATATTATAATCAAGTGACGTTTATTCCACGTGAAATATTATTACCAATGGAAATCGAAGAGCAAGACCTGGTTGCAGATTGGCTCAGCGGAGTGAAGCAAGCAAAGGTTGCCGTAGATACACCAAAACGAGGTACGAAAAAAGATGTTGTGCAAATGGCAAATAACAATGCGGCACTTGTGTTAAAAGAGCAGCAAATGAAATTATCGGTGGAGCATGCGAAAACATTAGGAGCAGTAGAAGAGTTGGGAAAATATCTGTATTTACCTAAACCGCCAAATCGTATGGAGTGCTTTGATATTTCTCATATTCAAGGGGCGGAAACTGTTGCTTCGATGGTGGTTTTTGAAGGGGGAATACCAAAGAAAAGCGATTACAGGCGCTATAAAATTAAGACGGCAGAAGGAAAACCGGATGATTTCAAATCTATGCGCGAAGTTGTTGGTAGGCGGTATGGAGAAGCTTTGCCAGAGGAGCTACCAGATTTAATTATCATCGATGGCGGTAAGGGACAATTGAGTTCCGCACTTGAAATTATTCGCGGGGCAGGTCATACAAAAGTTCCTGTAGTTGGACTTGCTAAACAATTTGAATATATTTTTACAGAGGGGGAGAGTGAGCCTGTAATTTTACCGCGAAATTCGCAAGCACTTTACTTAATTGAACGAATTCGTGATGAAGCACATCGTTTTGCAATTACGTATCATCGCAAACTGCGCAGTAAGCGCAATATGGTATCTGTTCTTGACCATATCGTTGGGATTGGCCCAAAACGGCGACAAGTTTTATGGACACATTTTGGTTCAATTGAAAAAATAAAAGCGGCAACGGTAGAAGAGATGGCATCGCTTGAGGGCATGAATTTTACCTCGGCACAAGCGGTATATAATTTTTTTGCTAGTCGTGTAAATTTTGAATAAATATAAAACAAATGAAGTAGACTTGATTTAGCTGCCTTTAGCTAAGAGTTAATCTGCTTGTATGTCCCCTGCGGGTATAACTCTCACTTATAGAACTTGGGAGTCTTCTAAGCAGAGGCCAAAAATTTCTGATTTTGTGTGAATCGCTTATTTCGTCAGATTAGCAGATTAGTCATCGGATAAATTGAAAAATGACGATCTATTTTAGATGGTCATTTTTTATATACAAATACTTAAAAGTATGCTACCATTTATTTAAATATTAATATTCTTCTTTTTAAATAATACGAATAATAATATTCGTTTTAAGGGTGGCGATGAGATGAAAAATATAGGAATTATTGGCGGAATGGGGCCAATGGCTTCAGTAGATTTATTTGCAAAAATTACAGCGCTTACAATGGCAAGCTCTGATCAGGAACATATTCATGTCTTTGTCGATAGTAATCCGGAGATTCCTGATCGAACGAAGGCAATATTAGAAGGTGGGATAAATCCAGTGCCTGCCTTGGTTCGTTCAGCGCATAATCTCGAATCTTTGGATGCCGATATTATTATTATGGCATGTAATACAGCACATTATTTTTTTGATGAAATCAAGCAGGCTGTTCAAGCAGATATGATTAATATGATTGAAGAAACTGCATTGGAAGCAAAGCGCAGAAAGCTATCTAAAGTTGGATTGCTTGCAACAAGCGGCACATACCGAACGGGGTTATATGAAAAGTTTTTTAATCAATATGACATCGAAATTGTGAACGCACCAACAGACATGGAAACAAATATTATGGACTTGATTTACTATGGGGTTAAAGCCGGAAGAAAAGATTATCCGCTAGATGGAATTCAAGCAGTGTTATCTGCAATGAGAATGCAAGGTGTAGATACCTTTATTTTAGGATGTACGGAATTACCAGTAGCCTTTGAAATGTATAAAATAAAAGCAAATGTGATTGACCCGACGGAAGTTTTGGCGCGTAGTGCTATCAGAGCAGCTGGGAAGATGATTGTAAGCTAGCAGATTGTTGACGTAGGTAAAGATTTCTTTATATAATTAAGAAAAATGAGAAACGGGTGTAAAAATGACGATAGAAGAGCGCGGTTATGAAGCGAAACTTTCGAAAAATGAAAGTCTTGTTTTCGAATTCATTATGAAAGAAAAAGAACGGGCTTGTTTTTTGACTTCTACAGATATTGCAACGGAGCTTAATGTGAGCGATTCATCAGTGATTCGTTTGTCGAGAAAGCTAGGGTATGGTAGTTTTGCTGAACTAAAAAAAGATTTGCAAAATGAAGTTTCTCAAAAATCGTTTACTTTACAGAAAACGAATGTTCCCTATAAAAAATTAAAGCAAGTAGATAAGTTGTCAGAATTCGAATTAATTGAAGCCATTCATGAGAGTGCAAAAGTAAAAATCATGCAGGACTTGACGACAAATCAGTCAGAAAAATATATTGAAGTTGCAAATCTGCTAAAAAAAGCGAAAAAAATTTATGTAGTTGGATTTCGCACATGTTCGGGAATGGCGGAATATTTTGCAAATATGTTATCTTTTGTTTTTCCTTTCGTGAATCATGTAACGAGTGTGAGTAGCATGGTCGATGAACTCATGGATATAGATGAAAGCGATGTGATGATTCTCATTAGTTATCCAAGGTATAGTAAAGGGGCATATTATGCACTGGAAATGGCAAAAGAAGCAGGAGCAAGAATTGTTGTCTTTACTGATAAGTTAACTTCGCCGATTACAAATGGCGCAACAAAGGTAATTGCAAATAACATTGATTCACTTACTTTTACGAATTCTTTTATCAATTTAATATTATCAATTGAAGTGCTAGTAAGCCTTGTGGCGAAGCAAAATGAAAAGCAAAGCAGCCAACGCTTAAAACGCATTGAAAAATACTTAAATAAGACTGGTCAATATTAAGAGCGTATGTTTAAAAGTATTCATGTGGTTATTTAAAATAAATATATTATAGCAGACTAGGATTCAGATGGAGTTTCTGCTCTAGCTGAATCCTAGTCGCTCTTATCTGCTGTGAATCTGCTTGCTTTGTTAGCTGATTAGATTCGTCAGCAGACAAATGATTTGAGAATATAATGAATCTCCTATTATTGTTTGATTTTGTTGAAATAATAGGAGATTTGTCTTGATTTGACTTGATAATTTTTAGCTGATAAGAGTATAATAAAAACAGACTGTTTTGAAGCGAGTCAAGCGAAATGACGGGTAGAACGGTAAAATATGTGCAGAGATAATGATGAGGTGATTATATGGAATTTCTTGAATTAGAAAAGAAGGCTAAGCAGATTAGAATTAATATTATTGAAATGTTAGCGGAAGCAGGTTCCGGCCATCCAGGTGGTTCTTTATCCATGACTGATATTTTAACAGTATTATATTTTGATAAAATGAATGTTCGTCCATCTGAACCAAAATGGGAAGATCGTGACCGTTTAGTTTTATCTAAAGGTCATGGTGCGCCTGGTTTATATGGTACATTGGCGGAAAAAGGCTTTTTCCCGAAGGAAGAGTTGATGAAACTCCGTAAATGTGGTGAAATGTTACAAGGTCATCCAGATATGAAAGGTACTCCAGGGATTGACATGTCAACAGGATCCCTTGGGCAAGGCTTATCCGTAGCAAACGGTATGGCAATTGCAGGAAAATTAGATAAAAAAGATTATCGTGTTTATGCAATCTGTGGTGATGGTGAAATTCAAGAAGGCCAAATTTGGGAAGCAGCAATGAGTGCTTCGCATTATAAATTAGATAATTTAACTGTATTTATTGATAATAACGGTTTGCAAATTGATGGTTCAAATAGTGAAGTTATGGGTGTAGATCCAATTGGAGATAAATTTAAAGCGTTCGGTTGGCATGTAATTGAAATTGATGGACATGATTTAAAACAGATTAGTGCAGCTGTTGATATGGCAAAAACGCTGAAAGATAAACCAACTGCAATCGTTGCAAAAACAGTAAAAGGTAAAGGCGTATCTTTCATGGAAAACCAAGTGAGCTGGCATGGTTCTGCGCCGAATCAAGAACAAAAAGAACAAGCAATCGCTGAGTTAAAAAGAGGTGTTCAAGCATGAGTGTAGCAACTAGACAATCTTATAGTGAAGCTATTGTTGAGCTTTCTAATAATCCTAGTATTGTAGTATTAGATGCTGATTTAGCGGCAGCAACAAAATCCGGTGCTTTTAAAAAAGCTTGCCCGGAAAGATTTTTTGATATGGGAATTGCTGAACAAGATATGATTTGTACAGCAGCTGGTCTTGCAACTTGTGGAAAAATTCCATTTGCAAGTACATTTGCAATGTTTGCGGCAGGTCGCGCGTTTGAGCAAATTCGCAATTCTGTAGCGTATCCTAAATTAAATGTGAAAATTGCTGTTACTCATGCAGGGATTACTGTAGGGGAAGATGGTGGTAGCCATCAAGCGATTGAAGATATTTCTTTAATGAGAAGCATCCCTAATATGGTCGTATTAAATCCAGCCGATGATGCAGAAGCTAAACAAGCAGTAAAAGCAGCGGCAGAGTATTATGGTCCTGTATACATTCGTTTGGGTAGAGCAGCAACACCTGATGTACATGGTGAAGGGTATAAATTTGAAATTGGTAAAGGCGAAATTTTACGTGAAGGTAAAGATGTAGCGTTAATCGGTACTGGTATTATGGTAGCGAAATGTTTAGAAGCAGCAGATGAACTTGCAAAAGAAGGCATCGAAGCTACAGTCGTTAATATTGGAACAATTAAGCCTTTGGATGAAGAGTTGGTAATCAAAGTTGCTAAAGCGACTGGTAAAGTTGTGACAGCAGAAGAACACAGCATTATCGGTGGATTAGGTTCTGCAGTTGCTGAAGTTTTATCGGAAAAATGTCCAACAAAAATGGCGAGAATTGGTGTGAAAGATCAATTTGGTGCTTCAGGCAGTCCTAAATTATTGCTTGAAAAGTACGGTTTAACAGCAAAAGATATCGTAGCAGCAGCAAAAGGATTATAATATTTAAATAAAAAACGCGAGACGTTAAAAACGTTCTCGCGTTTTTTTTTATTTTTCAGCGCCAAAGAATTTTTAGAATATAGCAGACTTCATCATCGTTAATGGTTACTTGATATTCTTTTGCTAAAAGATTAACGGCAAAACGAACTTTATCAAATTCTTTTTTATGTGTTTTGATAAAGGTGTCACGGTCATCGAATTGGACAAAGTAATTGTGCCGGCAGCGGTCGAGCATGCATCCCATATGAACAATAAAGTCGATTGCATCATTGTCGTTTTTTGTAGTGTAGTTGATTTGTTCAAGAAATTTTTTGATATGTTTGATAGCAAACTTGGGATTAATATATTTTACGTATTGTTCAAGGAGGGCTTGAGATTTGTCATAGATTGATTTTGGTGGAATTAATGTCGTTTGTGCTATTTCAATTCCACCAGATAAGACTTGGATAAATTTCTTTTGAAAGGTTGGTTCTAATAATTGATGAATTGGGAAATAGGGGATGCCAAGGTTCGGGTTAGCATTTCCTACGATGGCGAGAATAGTGTAGGTTTTTGTATATTCTAGCATCTTATTTTTGACTTCGGTTGTATTTGTAACAAGTATAGGGATTGTGGATAGATGATTTTCCTCAAGGAGTGTTTCTAAGATTGATTTTGCCATTTTACTAGAACCTTCGCCAGTAGCGCAAACTGATAAGATTGCAGGTTGCTTTGTATCGGTGGCTGGCTCAAAGGTATGATTGATTTTTTGTGTTAACGTTGTATAAAGTGTGTCAATATCGTCTAATTTATAAAGGATATTGCGTAAAGCTTCCAATGCAAGTGGGGTTGATACATAATCTATTACTCGGCTGTAAATTCCGGCATCATTACGAAGTTTTTCAGCGAAGGTTAAAAGTGATCCCATATCTACAAGTAATAAGACACCTTTGCCTCGATTGACCGCAATTGCAGTTGTACGGACTTTTTGATAGGTTTCGGAAATTGTTGCGCTTAATGGCATATCGATTGCTTTGACCCATTCGGTATTCAGCAGAGCGTTTACTACATTGGCGATACTGCTTGCAGTACTATCACCGTGACAGACGATAATCAGTCCGATTTTTTCATCTTGTGGTGATTCCACTTTGTTATGGACAAGCAATAAGGTGAGAAATCCTTTTTCGTCTTCAGGAATTTTCATCGAAAACGAGGTTGAAAGTTGATTTACGAGGAGTTCAGCCGCTTGGTATTCTTTTGGATAAGATTCTTTAATACTTTGAAGATGTGGATTGAAAATAATTTTTTGCTCTTCAATCCGTTTGAATAATGCTTGCAAATGGAAAGAAAGGCCGAAAATAAATTTATTGTTTAGTTTGGTTTTGAGTTGATCTTGTGCGAGTTCAATTAATAAAGTTGCTGTATCTACAGTTTCCTTTGGCACAATCTTGTAAAGGTTTTGGATATTGGTGCGGGTGTTGTTGAATTTATCCATAACCTGCTTGAAGTGATTTTCGACTTCATCACTAAGCTCGGCATGAATTAACTCTTGATGAATTCCTTGTTTTTTGAGTGAATCGAGTTTCTTTAAAATTACTTCATAGATATTATTTTTTAAATCAAAGGTAAACGATTCTCGTTCTTTTACGGGGAAAATTACGATATCTTCGGAAAACATATTAAGATAATTTTTTATATTGTTATCCAGCTTTGCATAGTCAAATAAAACTTCACGAATTTCACGGTTGAGCATTTGAAAGTCGATAATAATTTCTTTTTGATTTTGTAAGTGTTGGAGAAAAGCTTTGGCACAAAGTAATTTTACTTCAGAGCGCAATTGCCCGATGTTGCCGATACGAAATTCAAAAATCGCTAAACTTTTAAGAACTTCTGGGGCGATCATAATCTTTCGGTTCAGATTTAATGCTTCACAATAGAAGAAATGGTCAACGATTTCTACTCTTTCGCTGATTGGTTTTTCATGAAAGGAAGGAAGGGTAATATTGACTGGAATACGGCGAATGAATGTTGCTAGCAAAGTATCACTCGGGTCTTCTGTGGTAGCAGCGATAATCAAAACATTGCTGCTGCGTCTTATACCGATTTCGCCTAGGCGATTATATTCGCCTTTATCAATTAAATAAAAGAGCATTTCTTGCCCATCGGGAGGTAATCGATGGATTTCATCTAGAAATAGGATTCCCCCATTCGCTTTTTCTACGAGACCAACTTTATCTTTATCAGCGCCAGTAAAAGCATTTTTGGCATGACCAAATAGTTGAGATAATAGAAGTTGCGGGTTATTAAAGTAGTCAGCGCAGTTAAATGTAACAAAAGGATATTCTTCTTTCGTTTTTTGACGAATTTGCATTCCGTATTCGTGCATTGCACAGGCAAAAGTCGTTTTACCGACACCGCTTTCGCCGAGAATTAATGTATGCAAGCCTTTTGGTGGATAAACGATGGCCGCTTTTGCTTGTCCGATTTGATTCATCAGACTGTTATTATTGCCGAGTAGTTTGGCGAAAGGGTCGACACTTTCTTTAGTTCCTACATAATTTACTAGTTGGTAAAGTTCTTCTAATGTATAAGTCTCTTTTGGGGATTCGTTCGCTGTTGAATTAAGAATAAGGGATACCGGGATAAATGAAACGGGACGAGTATTAATTTTAATTAGTTTATGCTCTTTCCATAATTGATTCAACAATGTGCTGGCATTATTTCGAATGATGCCGAGTTTGTCTTGAATAAAGTTAGCGGTAATTCCTGGGTTTTCTCTTGCCTCAATCCGTTTAAGAAATAAGTCGAGACAAAGCTCATTTTCTATGCACTGCATAATTAGATCAATTTTTTTCATTGTAAAATACCTCGTATGATCATATCTAGCATAATCATATAATTGATTTTTTACTAAGTAAAGAATTTTTCGTAGTATTTTATTTTCTTTATTATGCAGTAATAAAATGTGGTAATGTTAGTGCATAATTTTTGATTTCGTATATAGATTTCTGAATTTTTTATCTATTTAGTGTCTAAGTAAAATTTAAACAAAAAAATTTTTGTTTAAAAAATATGGATAATGATAGGATGATTAAATTCTGTTATCAAAAAAATTTATAGTTTGGAGGCTATAGTTTTTGCTCACTTACAAGGATAGATAGAGCGATAAACTTTTTATATTTTATCTGATTTTAGTTATTGTTAGAGATTTTTAAGAAATTTAACCCCTTTTATGCACTAAGTTGGCACAGCATTTGCATTATATAAAGGGTGAGTAACAAAATTCAAGTAAAGGAGGAGCAGAGATATGGCAGAGAATGTATCTTTATTACATGAGAATTTGGTGTTGCTTGATTACGAAAGCGAAGATGACCGTGAAACTCTTTTAACGAATTTAGCGGGGATTTTACAAAGAGAAGGCTATGTGAAGGAAAGTTATTTGGAGGCGATTTTAACGCGCGAACGGGAGTATCCAACTGGCTTAAATACTCCGGGGATAAAAGTTGTTATCCCTCATGCAGCACCACAGCACGTAAATCAAGCGGCAATTTTAGCAGTGAAACTAAAATCCCCGGTGACGTTTAAAGAGATGGGCAATAGCGGTAAAGATGTAGAAGCAAAATTGATATTTATGTTAGCCGTTACTGATCCGCAGGGGCATTTACAAACGTTGAGTAAGTTAATGGCGATTTTTTCTGATGGTGAAAAATTAACGGATTTATATAATTCATTGACGAAGCAAGCATTTATCGAAAAGTTAAGCCGTATTTTAGCTTAATTTAAGCAAATATAAATAAGGATGAGGAGTGTTTATTATGAAAAGAATTTTTGTGGCATGTGGATCAGGGGTAGCGACATCTCAAACGGTAGCATCGAAAATCGCTAGTATGTGTGAAGATTATGGTTTGGAAGTAATGGTGGAAGCTGTAGATATCAAGTCGTTAGAAAGTATTATTGATCAATGTGATATTTATGTTTCTATCGTATCTAGTGGAGCAAATAATTGGAATGTACCAACAATTAGTGGAATTCCATTTTTGACAGGGATAGGAATGGAAGAAGAATTTGAAAAGCTACAAGAATATATTAGAGCTTGAAAAAGAAAAAAGCTTCTCGGCAATTCGAGTTGCTAGAGAAGCTAGAATGAGATCCCATAAATATTATAACAAACTTTTTTGGTATCAGTAAACGTGAATTTCGTATTCGTGGTTATTAGTAGAAATGATTATAGAGTGAGATAGTTTCGGATTTAAAATTTAATAATGATAAGGAGAGTTGAGAGATGGATACAATTTTAAATTATATCTTGGGGTTGGGCGCAGCAATTTTTTTACCTGTCATCATGATTTTACTCGGTTTAGCAATGCGAATGAAATTGAAAAAAGCGTTGATTGCAGGCTTGACTTTAGGAGTAGCTTTTACAGGAATGAATGTAGTATTAGGCTTTATGTTTGAAGCAATAAGCCCAGCGGCTACTGCTTTAGTAGAAAGAACAGGACTTCAATTGACTGCAATTGATGTTGGATGGTCGCCAATGGCTGCGATTGCTTGGGCATGGCCGTATGCATTAGTTTTATTCCCATTACAAATTGGTATTAATCTATGCATGTTAGGGTTTAAATGGACGAACTGCCTAAATGTTGATTTATGGAATGTATGGGGGAAAATTTTCACAGCTTCTGTAGTAGCAGCTTTAACAGGTAACTTGATGTTCGGATTCATTGCTGCAGGTATACAAATTGTTTTAGAGCTACTCAATGCAGATGTGATGCAAAAACAATTGCATGGAATCACAAAAATTCCTGGTGTTACTTGTACACATCCAATGATGCTACAAGGTGCTTTCTTAGGATTAATTAATAGAATGTTAGACTTTATTCCTGGGATTAACAAAATAAACATGAATGCAGTGCAATTGAAAGAAAAACTTGGTATTTTTGGGGAAAACAGCGTTATGGGCTTTTTGGTTGGTGGTTTGATTGCTTTTATGGGTGGTTATGATGCAAAAGGAATTCTAACTACTGCAATGCAAGTTGCTACAGCTTTAGTGCTTTTCCCAATGGTAGCAAAATTGTTTATGCAAGCATTAGCACCTATTGCTGATGCAACGAGCTCCTTTATGAAAAGTAAATTTAAAGGCAGAGAATTTTATGTTGGTCTAGATTGGCCATTTTTAGCAGGACAAGCAGAAATATGGGTTACTGCAATCGTTCTTGTGCCGATTGAGCTTATCTTAGCTTTAGTGATGAGTCAAATGGGAATGAACAATGTTATTCCATTAGCGTCAATTATCAACGTTGTGGTAGCAGTTCCAGCCTTAATTGTAGCAGGTGGAAATTTATTTAGAATGATTATTATCTCAACGATTGCTACGCCGATGTATTTGGCTGTTGCAACAAGTTTTGCGCCAATGATTACAGATATGGCGGCGAAAACTGGGACATTACAAGTTACGGCAGGACAATTTATCACTTGGATTCAATTAGAAGCTCCTGAATTTAGATGGGCAATTGCGCATGCGTTTAATGGTGAGTTGCTGGGAATTGGAGCGTTAGTGATTTTCGCTGTTGCCTTTGCATGGTATTACAGATATATGCAAAAAGTAAATGCGCAATTAGATCAAAAATAAGAAGAGTTTTGAGAGAAGAGTTTTGAGAATAGAAAATTTTGTAGAGCAGATAGGAGAGATATATCATGTTAGAAGATTTAAAAAAACAGGTTGTTCAATATGCATTAAGCGCAGATCGTTCTGGCCTTTGCAAACATAGAGCGGGAAATTTTAGCGTTCGTGATCCAAAAACTGGTTATGTATGTATTACACCGACAGGTGTTGATCGTGAAGAGTTAAGTTATCATGATATTTGTGTGATTGATTTAGAAGCAAATGTAATAGAAGCAGAAACTGGATTGCGTCCAACAAGTGAAAGTCTAATGCATTTAGCGGCTTATAAATGTCGTAGTGATGTCCATGCTGTTGCGCATACGCATTCTAGATTTGCTACAGCCTTTGCCGTATTGCATAAACCAATTCCAGCAGTGATTTATGAAATTCTTGGCTTAGGATGTAAAAAAGGCTATATTCCAGTAGCCGATTATGGCCGCCCGGGTACGCCGGAACTTGCCCAGAGTATAGTTGAACCCTTGCAAATTTCTGATGCAGTATTGATGGAAAGCCATGGTGTATTAGCGGTTGATAAAGAGTTGAAAGAAGCTTTGTTAAAAGCGCATTATGTAGAAGAAACTGCAGAGGTGTATTATCGTGCGCTTACGATCAATGGTGGAGAGGAACCTCCAGTGGTTCCATTGGCGGAATTACAAAAATGGGAGTATCCAAAAGAAATAAAATTATTAAAAAAATAAATGCATTGGAGGTGATGAGATTGAAAAAATTAATCAATAAACCGGAAGATTTTGCTCGTGAAACAGTGGAGGGCATTGTACTTGCGCATCCAGAATCATTAAAAATGCTCAATGACAGTTATCATTGTTTAGTTCGAGCTGATGCAAAGAAACCGGGAAAAGTTGCAATTGCAACGGGTGGTGGTTCGGGACATTTGCCGGTATTTTTAGGATATGTAGGCTATGGATTAGCAGATGGGGTAACGGTTGGAAATGTCTTTGCATCGCCAAGTGCAGAAGCTATGTATGAAGTGGATAAAGCGATTGATAACGGTGCAGGTGTACTCCATTTATATGGAAGATATGGCGGCGATATTATGAATTTTGGTATGGCAGCCGATTTGGCGGCGATGGATGACATTGAAATTGCTGAAGTTTTGGTAACGGATGATGTAGCGTCAGCACCAAAGGAGAAAGCAGATAAAAGACGTGGTGTTGCTGGGTTATTCTTTGCTTATAAAACTGCAGGTGCAGCAGCCGAAAAAATGTTTTCGTTAGCTGAGGTTACGCGTATTGCGCAAAAAACGGTAGATCGGATGCGGACGATGGGTGTTGCACTTACGCCTTGTATTGTGCCTGAAGCAGGTAAAGCAACGTTTAGTATCGGTGAAGATGAAATGGAAATCGGTATGGGGATTCATGGTGAACCAGGAATTCACCGCACGAAATTGCAATCGGTAGATTGTGTAGTTGAGGATATATTGAAAAAAATACTTGAGGATTTGCCATATCAATCTGGAGATGAAGTAGCGGTTTTAGTCAATGGATTGGGTGGGACACCAAAAGAAGAATTGTATTTAGCGTATCGGAAGACCCATCAGATATTGATGGAGCAGGGCATTAATATCCACCGTAAATATATTGGGGAATACGCGACTTCACTTGAAATGGCAGGAATGTCAATTACACTTTTGAAACTAGATGAAGAATTAAAAGAATTGATAGATGCGCCGGCATATTCACCATTCTTTGAACAGAGTCGCTAGGAGGTGTTTAGATGGAAACAGTGACAGGAGAAATATTGATTAAAATTTTAGATAGTATTGAAGCGACTATGGCTGAGGCAAAAGAGCATTTGATTGAACTGGATGGTGCAATGGGGGATGGCGACTTGGGACTGACAATGTATAGCGGATTCCATGCAGTTGCCGAAGAAGCGCATAGATTAGATGAACCGGATTTAGGAAAATTTTTAATGAAGCTCGGAATGAAAATGAATGCGGTAGTTCCATCGACGATGGGGACATTAGTATCTACTTGTTTTATTAAAGCATCCGCAAAAGCTAAAGGAAAGCAGGAATTGACATTAGCAGATTTGGTTGCCATGGGACGGGCGGCGGTTGAAGGCGTTATGCAAAGGGGGCAAAGTCAAATTGGCGATAAAACAATGCTTGATGCACTTCATCCAGCAGTTGAGGCTTTAGCCGCTGCCAATCACGAAGGAAAAAATTTAATTGAGGCACATCAAGATGCTTATCAAGCGGCTCTGGCAGGTGTAGAAAAAACAAAAACAATGCAATCTGTACATGGCAGAGCAGCATATTATAGTGAAAAATCAATTGGACGGCAGGATCCGGGTGCGACAGCTGTCATGTATATTTTTCAAGGAATTGCGAAAACCTATTAAATGTAGCTCCTCTCTCCTTTATATAGAAAATATCTCCTAGTGAATTTCACTAGGAGATATTTTTCATCTATAAACAAGGACTTTTAGAGAATTGATGATATAATTATCTTGTAAAGTCGACTTGATTCATATGGAATTTTTACTTTATCTGAATCTTAATCGCCCTTATCCAAGGACTTAGCCGCTCGCCTTGCGGGTAAGTCATCGGATAAATGAAAATAGTAAGTACATGTAAGATATCTGGGAAAAGAGGTTATCAAGATGAAAACGATAGATTTACATTTACATTCAACATATACTGATGGAAGTTATAGTCCAGCAGAGCTAGTGAGAAAAGCCAAAGAAATTGGTTTATCGGCAATCGCTGTTACAGATCATGACAATTTGATTGGTTATACTGAAGCAAAGGTAGAAGCAGATAAAGTTGGCATCGAAATTTTACCTGGAATTGAAATGAGCACAATCTACCAAGGGCGCAAGCTCCATATCTTAGGCTTAGGTATGAATATAGAGGATTCTGAATTTAAAAAGCAATATAAAAAAATTCGTGCGCCCAAGGAAGAATGCTTGGATACCATTCTTGAACGCTTGCAAAAACGCGGGGTAGATATATCGCGAGAAAAAATAACACCCTATGCGAATCATCAATTCGATCGTTATGCTGTTATGCGTTTTTTTGCAGCAAATAAAAAACAAGCTGATGTGCAATATATTTGGGATGAATACTTGAATCCAGCAACAGAAGGATTACAAATTAATACACCAGCCCAAGAGGCGATAGTGATGATTCGCCAGGCAGGCGGGGTTGCTTCATTGGCGCATTATCACAAAGGTATTGGATTAAAAGGGCTGTCAATTGAGGAAAAAGAAAAATGGTTAAAGGAATTAAAACATATGGGGCTTAACGGATTAGAGGCAATGTATTCAAACTTTACACCAGAGGAAGAAGGTTTGGCAAAAAAATGGGTGGAAAAATTCGGCTTAATCCCTACTGGTGGGACAGATTTTCATGGGGATAATCGTCCTTCCTATAAATTAGGAATAGGAAATGGGTCCTTGCAGATTCCATATGCATGGTTTGAAAGAATTAAAGAAGTTTGCCGTTATTAAGATGTGAGAAAATTTTTACACGGTATAATCGCTTATGATATAATGAGAAAGATCTTAAAGAAAATGAATTGCAAATTTCGGAGGTGCTATATGAAAGGTTGGACTATTTTCGGTGTAATTGCAGCGATTATCATCGCAATTGCAGCTGTGGTTATCATGGGCTACAATGGCCTTGTACAACAAAATGAAGATGTGAATAGCAAGTGGGCACAAGTTGAAAATCAATTACAACGTCGTGCTGATTTAATTCCTAATTTAGTAAATACCGTAAAAGGATATGCAGCACATGAACAAGAAGCAATTAAAGCTGTATCTGAAGCAAGAGCTAAATTAGCTGGAGCTGAAGGTGTTGCAAATAAATCTGAAGCAAATAATGAACTTAGCAGCGCGCTGAGTCGTTTATTGATGGTTGTAGAAAATTATCCGAACTTAAAAGCTGATCAAAACTTTAGAGCACTTCAAGATGAATTGGCAGGAACAGAAAATCGTCTTGCAGTTGCACGGAAAGATTATAATGATGTGGTACAATCCTTTAATACAAAAGTAAAAACAATTCCAACTAGTATTTATGCTGGAATGCTTGGATTCTCGCAGCGTGAATATTTTAAAGCGGATGAAGCAAGCAAACAGACACCACAAGTGAAATTCTAAAAATGAAGATTAAGCCGCAAAGAATACGGCTTTGCCAAAGGGTTACGTAGGTGTAGGTTTTTGTGCGGAGCGACTTTGCGGTTTTTTAAGTAGGTGAAAGAAATGCGAAAAAAATGGTTGGCATTTATGATGACGATTTTCGCTTTTTTGAGCTTTTCAATCAGCGTGTTTGCGGCAGATATTCCGTCTAAACCGACGAATAATATATATGTACAAGATTATGCACAGGTTTTAACAGCAGAGGATAAAGCGAAGCTGAATCAATGGGGGAAAAGTTTAGAAGCGCAAACGAAAGCTCAAATCGTCGTGGTAACGATAAAGTCTTTAGATGGGGAAGCAATAGAAGATTATGCATTACAACTTTTTCGGACTTGGGAAATTGGTGATAAACAGATGAACAATGGTGTCTTGATGCTTGTCGCTGTTGAAGATAGAAAGTCAAAAATTGAAGTTGGTTATGGTCTTGAAGGTGCTTTGCCAGACGGTAAAACGGGTGAAATTCAAGATAAATATATGCTACCATATTTCCGTGAAGGAAATTATTCTGCAGGTGTTTTAAATGGATATGCATCACTGCTTAAGGTAACGGCAAATGAATATGGAATAACCTTTGATGGAAAAGCTAAGCCAGCACAAGCAAAACAACTGGAAACAAACCAAGATTTGGGGTTTGTTGATTATCTTATGATCGCGGGCTTTGTATTGCTACTCATTATAGATTGGGTGTTTTTTGGCGGGGCAATTACACGGATGCTTCTCATCTTAATTAGTCGGTCGCGTGGCGGTGGCGGCGGTGGTGGTGGAAGTTATGGCGGTGGCTCTAGTGGTGGTGGTGGCTCTAGCCGTAATTGGTAAAAATTTTTTAAAAAATTTTTATTGTGAAGATATTTCAGAATAAAATAGGATATAATAGTGGAAACGGTAAAATTCGAATGTTATGAAATTGAGATAGTTCTTAGATAAATTTTCTATTATTTTGAGTTTTACCAAATTTTCAGTAGATTTTCTATTGAAAATAATATAATCTATATATTAGAATACATAATAAGGAGAGGGGGATTTTTTATGGCAAAATGGGCTTGTGTAGTTTGTGGTTACGTTTATGATGAAGCGGAAGGCGATGTAGATAATAACATTGAACCAGGGACTTTATTTGAAGAATTACCGGAAGACTTTGTTTGTCCTCTTTGTGGTGTAGGTAAAGACGAATTTGAAGAAGTAAAAGAATAAGATAAAAACAGCCTGCTGATTTTCAGCAGGCTGTTTTTATCTTATTCTTAATTTACATTTAAATTTTTGATTTTTACAAGCAAAAGTTATACCCACAGGACACAGGCGAGTGGCTAATTCCTTGGATACATATGACCAAGATGCAGATGGATATTAAAAATTGTACAGAATGAAGCTGTACAAAATTAGTGACAAGCTTTGTGAAGTCTTGGAAGCCAGCCGCGTTTCAACATAAGCTGAAGCAACTTGTAGTCCCAATCTAATCCTTTATCAAGCAGTTCGCGATACATCATTGCTATATCAAGCTGATAAGATTGATGCAATGCTGCTAACATAGCTGTTTGAGCTGCTTTTGCCATTGTACCAATTGCAATGGCTACCTCTGCGTCACTTAATTTTGCATCAGGATCAATAGCAAGCGGCCGTTTGTGCAGCGTGCGACGGCGAAAAGTAAGAGACGGAATTTGTGAACCGCTTTCTTGTAGCATTTCTTCTGACTGGTCAATTAGTGCTTTTGTTTGGGTGCTAAGCGCTTCTTTAATTAAGCCTTTCAATTCTTCATCTTGGGCATGATTATAGAGAATTTCTAGCATTGCTACATTATAGCGCCCTTGTGAGACGACTCCGTATAGACTGGCTGCTTCAAGATAGTTTAACGGTTCTTTATCAAAGAAGTTGTTGAAAAGCATGCGAGTTTCAGAGTTGATTTTGTCAAGGATAGACATAATAGACCTCCTTTAAATTTAAAATAATAAAGAGAAAAATGGATACTTTGCAAAAAACTATTAAAATTTTAGCAAGGTACCTATGGTATAGAATCACCAAATTTTTCGTAGAAATGCACAAAATTTATTGATATTATTTTCCTTAAAAAAGCGGAAAAAAGACCTTGTCTTGTTGATTTTTAAAAATCCATTTGCTATACTTGAATGAGAGACTTCATCCCATAGATTCTATGGTTTGTTGTAGGCAAAATGTTTTTTTTCTATAGGGAAAGGGACATGCATTGCTAAATAAGAGGAGGGTTTTATTTATTATGAAAGTTACAGTTGTTGGAGCGGGTAATGTTGGTGCTACAGTCGCTAACGTAATTGCATTAAAAGGATTTGCTAGTGAATTAGTTCTTTTGGACATCAAAGAAGGTGTATCCGAAGGTAAAGCTATGGATATGATGCAAACTTCTCATATGATGAATTTTGATACTACAATTGTTGGTTGCACTAATGATTACAGCAAAACAGCAGATTCTTCCGTGGTTGTTATTACTTCAGGTATTCCTCGTAAACCTGGTATGACTCGCGAACAATTAATTGGTACAAATGCTGGTATCGTAAAAAGCGTAGTGGATCAAGTTCTTCAATATTCTCCAAATGCTATCTTCGTTATTATTTCCAATCCAATGGATACAATGACTTACTTAGCTCTTAAAGCAAGTGGCGTTCCTAAAAACCGTATTATCGGTATGGGTGGTATGCTTGATAGCAGCCGTTTCAGATACTATTTAAGCCAAGCTTTAGGATGCACTCCTACTGACGTTGATGGTATGGTAATTGGCGGTCATGGCGATAAAACTATGATTCCTTTAGCTCGTTTTGCTACATATAAAGGTATTCCAGTATCTCAACTTTTAGATAAAGAAACAATTGATAAAGTAGTAGCTGATACTATGGTTGGCGGTGCTACATTAACAGGTCTTCTTGGCACTTCTGCTTGGTATGCTCCTGGTGCTGCTGGTGCTACTGTTGTTGAAGCAATCGTTACTGATGCGAAAAAATTAATTCCTTGCTGCGCTTACCTTGAAGGTGAATATGGCGAAACTGACGTTTGTGTTGGCGTACCTGTTGTTCTTGGTAAAAACGGTATTGAAAAAATCGTTGATGTTAAATTAAATGAAGAAGAACAAAAATTATTTGATGCAAGTGTAGCTGCTGTTCGTACAATGAATGCTGCATTAGCTGATGTTTTAAAATAATTTTTAATTGATTAACAATGAAAAGCGACCTATTAAGGTCGCTTTTTTTATATGCTATTCCCAAATAGTCTCCATTTATTTCTCTTGTATTGATAATATAAATCCCGTATAATAAAAAAGTAATAAAAATAAATATGAAATAATAATAAATGATAAAAATAAAGTAAGGAGGTTTAAGTTATGGCAATAAAACTAGTCATTAGTGATTTAGACGGAACTTTATTAGATCGTGATCATCAAATATCTGAAGCGAATAAGTTGGCAATTTTTGAGGCGGTACAGTCGGGGGTAACAGTCACGATTGCGACTGGTAGGATGTATCCATCAGCACTTCCCTATGCAAAACAGCTTGGTGTTGATGTACCGATTATTACGTATAATGGTGCAGTAATTAAATCTGTTTCTGGTGAAATCTTATATGAACAATGTTTAGACACAGGGGTTGCGCAAGAAATTATTACACTTTGCCAAGAAAACGATTGGTACATTCAAACGATTGATGATGATAATTTGTATTTTAAAGAACATAATGAAAAAGCGAAGTATTATGAAAGTGTAGCGGGGATAAAGGGGCATGCTGTGGGGAAAAATTTGGCTGATTATGCGAAACGTCCGCCTAAAATGCTAATGATTACTGATAATGAAGTGCAGACAGATGAAATTGTTGCTTTGCTTGAAAAGCAATTTGCGGGAAGAATAACAGCAGTGAAATCTATGCCAACCTATATTGAAATTATTCATCCGAGCGTAAATAAAGCGGCGGCAGTAGATCGGTTGATTGAAAAGCTTAACTTATCGCGTGAAGAGGTTATGGCATTAGGCGATTCTAATAACGACTTACCAATGCTTAAAGCAGCAGGATTAAGTGTTGCAATGGGAAATGCAAATCAAAAAGCAAAAGCAGCTGCAAAAGTTGTAACTGAAGACAATAATCATAGTGGCGTAGCCGTTGCAATCAGAAAATACGTATTACAAAAGCAAGGTTAAAATGGTGACTATATGGCAATAAAATTACTTGTTACTGATTTAGATGGCACTTTATTAAATGGAGAAAAGAAAATTTCGAAACGGAATGCCCTAGCAATTCGACGTGTGCAGGAAAAAGGGGTAAAAGTAACGTTCGCGACAGGGCGGATGCATAAAGCGGCAGTTAGATTCGCTCAGGAAGTGAACCTTAATTTACCAATTATTAGCTGTAATGGATCGGTGATAAAATCTTGTGATGGTAAAACGATTTTCGAACATCACATAGATGATAAAATTGCGCGTGAAGCGATTGAATTCTGTTTAGAAAATAACTGGCATATTCAATGGTATATTGATGATGAATTATATGTAAATGAAATAAAACCTGATTTGTGGACGGGGTACGAAAATGTATTTAAAATTGATGTAAAAGAAGCTAAAGGACAGTTGGATAAATATTCTAGAAGAATTGTACAGATGGTTATTTTAGATAAAGCTGGTCAGATTCAATCTATTGCTCCAAAAGTGCGTGATAGGTTTACAGGAAGATTAGATACACCGATAACTTCAGATCATTGTATTGATGTTGTATCAATAGGGATGAATAAAGCAAAGGGCATTGAGGTTTTAGCAAGAGAATATGGGATTGGCCCTTCTGAAATTATGGTAGTTGGAGATTCTGATAATGATTTAGCAATGTTTGGGTATGCTGGCTTCAGTGTCGCTATGGGAAATGCATTTGAATCAATAAAAGCAGTTGCTGATGCGATTACGGATGATGTAGAGTCAGATGGTTTTGCAACCGCTGTAGAAAAATATATTTTAGGCGATTAAATTTATTAGGCAAAGTAGAGAAAGAAGAATTCTGTACTTTGCTTTTTTTTTACTTTTGCCATATAATTGTTGTAGCTTTCATTAAAAGCGAATTATGGAGGTGGTAAGTATGGAAGATTTTCGTTTGGTAATTATTACTGGTATGTCAGGCGCAGGGAAAACACAAGTCAGCCGTCATATGGAGGATTTGGGGTATTTTTGTGTTGATAATTTACCGCCGATGTTTATTCCTAAGTTTGCAGAGCTTTGTACGCATTCTTCTGGAAGCGTACATAAAGTCGCGCTTGTTGTTGATACGCGAGGACGTGAATTCTTCGATAAAATGATACATATTTTAGATAGCATGGATGAAAGCGGTATGAAGTATGAAATGCTATTTATGGAAGCTTCTGATGCAACGATTATACGTCGTTATAAAGAATCACGCCGTCGTCACCCGATGGCACCCAATAGCAGAATTAGTGAAGGAATTGCAAAAGAACGGGAACGCTTGGCGAGAGTGAGAGCTAGAGCAACACATATTATTGATACTTCTGATATGAAGAAAAGCAGTTTAAAAGAAAAAATTATTCGTTGGTTTGGTAATTCTTCAGAATCTAATTCTATGAATATTACGGTTGTTTCTTTTGGGTTTAAGCATGGGATGCCGCTAGATGCCGATCTGATGCTGGATGTAAGATTTTTGCCGAATCCATATTATATTGATTCTATGCGTCATAAAAGTGGTGCTGTGCCAGAGGTCGCTGAGTATATTTGGAAATGGCCGGTAACAAAAGAGTTTGTTGCAAAGCTAAATGACTTAGTAGAGTTTTTGGTGCCAAATTATATTAAAGAAGGTAAAAGCCAGCTAGTTATTGCAATTGGTTGTACGGGTGGAATGCATCGATCAGTATTTATTGCGAATAGAGTCTATACGTTGCTTTGTAATAAAGGCTATAGAGTAAATATTGAGCATCGTGATGTGTTTAAGAATGAAGGGGTTGAACACCCACAAATAACTGCTGTAATTGATTGAGGTGGAGTGCAATGCACTTATTGAAATGGTTGTATCCGGGAATGAAGTTTAAAAGATGGCTGCTCTTATTTTCACTTGGTACGATTGTTGCAAGTGTTGGAATTGCGATTGTTTTTAACTATAAATACATTGGCAATCTAGAAGAGTTTATTTTCCGCACCGTTTATATGATGACTGGAACGTATTACTATACAGTTACGGCAATCGTAGGGATAACGGTTATTTTATTTGGATTGATTACGATGCTCTTTGCAACGAGGATGATTATTCGCTCGGTAATCAGTGTGTTAATTCCTGAAAGTTCAGATAAACTGGTAGATTTGATTTTTGAAAAACGAAAATTAAACCGCGGCCCAGCAGTAACGGTAATCGGCGGGGGAACGGGTTTATCTGTTTTATTGCGGGGGATTAAAGGGATTACAAATAATATTACTGCCGTTGTAACTGTTGCCGATGATGGGGGATCATCTGGAAGGTTACGTGAAGATTTGGGTATGATACCGCCAGGCGATTTACGGAATTGTTTAGTTGCTCTGGCTGATACAGAGCCTCTGATGGAAAAATTATTTCAGCATCGATTTGGTGGACATGGGGATTTGAAGGGACATAGCTTTGGAAACTTATTTATTGCCGCCATGACTGAAGTTTTGGGTGATGTAGAAATAGCTTTGACTGAAGCTAGTAAAGTATTGGCGGTAAAAGGACGCGTTTTACCAGCGAGCACACAAAGAGTGCGTTTAGTTGCAACAATGGAAGATGGAAGTATCGTTGAAGGGGAATCAAAGATCCCTCTCGCGGGAAAGAAAATTAAACGCGTTCATCTTTATCCGCCTGATGTAGATCCTGTACAGAGTTCAGTAGATGCAATTTTGAATGCAGATGTAATTATTTTGGGACCAGGAAGTTTGTACACGAGCATTATGCCGAACTTATTAGTTGATGGTATCGCTGATGCTTTACGTAGCAGCAGTGCAGTGAAAGTTTACGTGTGCAACGTAATGACACAGCCTGGGGAAACAGATGGTTATACTGCATCTATGCATGCAAAAGCTATCCTTGACCACGTTGGTATGGGCGTTATTGATTATATCATCGTCAATTCTCATGAATTAGGCAATGATGTAAGACAAGTATACGCAAGAGAAGAAGCGTATCCTGTAAGAGTAGACGAAGAAGAAATAGAGTCTTTAGGGATTCGGACGATAAAAGCCGATATCGTCAGTGAAACGAATTTGGTTCGTCATGATCCAAGAAAGTTGTCGCATATTATTATGAAAATGATTTATAAATTTAGAACGGGGACGGATAAGGTAGGGTTATTTGATTATTACTTTCTTAAAGAACAATTAAAGAAAGAGAATAAAGAAAAAGTTAAAAAGGAATGAAGCATAATGCCATCGTTTTCAACAGAGGTTAAAAATGAATTGGCGCGGTTTATCAGTGATACAGAATGCTGTAAAATTGCTGAACTTGCTGCATTGATGCGCATGGGTGCAACAATGTTGATTGGTGGTAGAAATTTTGGCTTAAATTTTACTACAGAAAATGCTGCAATTGCGAGGAAAACGTTAACGCTGTTAAAAGAAAGTTATCCAGTTGAGACTTCTGTAATGGTGAGCAAGGCGCGTCGGTTAAAAAAGAATAATCATTATTTTATCAAAGTTGCACCATCTCCGCTTGTGACTGAATTGTTGACCACATTGGGAATTATGCAGGGAGACAACCTTAATGTCGGGAAAGATGTTGGCATTTTGCGCAGGGAATGCTGCCGACAATCCTATTTAAGGGGAGCATTCCTTGGCGGAGGTTCGGTAAATAAGCCAGAGAGTGATTATCATTTAGAATTAGTTACAGGAAATTATAGTTTTGCGCAAGTTCTAGTTTCTTTATTCAAGAAATTTGATTTACCAGTTGGTATCACAGACCGTAAGAATGATTATATTATTTACTTAAAAGATAGTGATGCTATTATGGATTTTCTGGGCATCATTGGAGCTGAAGGAGCTTTAGTTGAATTTGAAGTTGCGAAAAATGTAAAAGATGTTCGTAACCAAGTAAATCGTTTAGTGAATTGTGAAACGGCGAACCTTCAAAAGACAGTAAATGCAGCTTGCAGGCAGGTGGAGAGAATCAACTTAATTAAAGAAAAAATCGGCTTAGACAAGCTGCCAGAAAATTTGCAAGAGGTTGCGAAGGTGCGCTTAAATTATCCGGAAGCAACATTGCAGGAGCTAGTAGTAGTTATGGGAAACACCGTGGGAAAATCAGGGATAAATCATAGATTGCGCAGATTAGAACAAATCGCTATGGAATTAGCAGAAGGTGACATTCATGAAAGTAAAGTATAAAATAACGGCAATTGCGTTAGCTGTTGCTTTCGCCATTGGATTTGGAGTATTAGGGAGCATTCCAGCGGATGGAATACCCATTTTGGCTTATCATATGGTGAGTGATGAAGATAATCATTATAGTATTTCAATCGCTGACTTTGAAGAGCAAATGAAATATTTAAAAGAAGAGGGCTACGCCCCGATTTCTTTACTTGAATTTGCAAAAGCGAAAAAAGGTAAATTTAACTTACCGGAAAAACCGATCATTATTACTTTTGATGATGGATATGTAGATAATTATACAAATGCAGTACCTATCATGGAGAAATATGGTATGCGTGGTACGATTTTTATGGTAGTGAATGAAATTGGTAAAGAACGTTACTTAACGCTTGATCAATTAAAGGATTTGGAAAAACGTAATATTGAAATTGGTTCGCATACGGCTAATCATTTGCCTTTAGCAACGTTATCTAGTGAAGAGAAAAAATCAGAAATAGATAAATCAAAGCTACTTTTAGAATGGAAAGGGTTAAAAACTGTATTTTTTATGGCATATCCAAATGGAAGCTATGATAAAGAAGTTGAACAAATGTTAAAAGATGGTGAATATTTGGGTGGACTTACTGGAGATACAGGCCTTAATACTTTTGCAACAAATCCTTATCAACTGCATCGAATTAACATTCCACAACCGTTTTTTGGATTGACGGAATTTAAATTGCGTTTTATGAGAGCAAATGTTGCTGCGCATATGGGTTGGTAATTATGTAAATTTACCAATGCGTCTTTCATTTACAGGAGAAAAAGAACATTATATAATATAGGCAGTTTGTAAAGAGGGGAGAATTGTAAAAAGGATGGGGTTTTTTGTTAAGGTGGTTTTGGCTTTATTTATATCAATGACTTGTATTAGTTCAACATTTGCTGAAGCTAGTCAGCATAAAAATGTAAAACGTGTGGACATTGTCAATGTGAATGAATGGGAAGTAAGTTCTGCTGATACTGGAGGAACGCTGTTATTTTCTGATAGCCCAGAGGAAGCTAAAGAAGATGGAATTTTGTATACTGATAAAGTAGAAGGAAAGACAAGACTTTTTTATTATCATACAAATGCAACGAACAAACCTAAAAAGGTTGTTGCAGTAATGGAAAATCTAACGGATGATAAAGTGAGTATTGTTGTTAACCGTTATGCATTGACAGGACCGAGTAAAGATTATTTATACGTTGGAAAAACTGCCCAAAAAGATTTTTTTGATGGTAAATATATGACCTATGTACATTTAAAAGCAAATCAAAGTAAAGTAATTCATCCAATGATGGAGCAACAAAAAATTGATAAAGATGAGCTAGTAAATGGAATTTTTGAATTTGAAGCAAAAACACCTGTAAAAGTTACAGTTGCAATTATGCCAATGAATGCAGATCCAATAGAATTTTTAAAAACTGCGAAAGTTTTACCACGAGATAAGCATGGTCTTCGTGGGACTTTTACCGGAATGGATAGAGTTATTAAAAGTGAACGCGAATATGATCCTAAAAAAGATGGGATTGTTTCAATTACATTAGCAGATGGGAAAATTGATCAATATCGTACTGGTATTGATGCTACTGATGGAAGTATTACAGAGAATTACGGCAATTATGGAATTTTATATAAAATCAATATCCCGACAAAAGGTAGAGCCAGTACAAATTATTACCTCTGTCCAAGAGGCGGAGTTTATGCTGGCGCCATTGGCGTGAAAGACAATGTGTTTAATGATATGACAGTTATAGAAACTCCGAGTGAAAAGCCGTTTTTTGGAACGGAGAAAAAGGTAGATGAAATTGCCTATTTGGGGAAATATGAAAATAGACATCCTTTGTGGATTGAGTTCTCTCCACCAGGAGCATCTAACTTACCGGTAAAACTTATTTTGGCACCGGTTGAATGAATTTCCCTTGCGAACTTAAGTAAAAAAGGCTAAAATAAATGAAGTATCATGATTTTGTTTTAAGGAGGACTTTTACTATGGCTAAACGTATTACAACTGTGAACAAAGCTTCACTACAAAGCACAGTACATACTGGCGGTTGCGGAGAGTGCCAAGCATCTTGCCAATCCGCTTGCAAAACTTCCTGCACAGTGGGAAACCAAGTTTGCGCGAAGTAGTTATCTAGTAGCGGGGACAGATGAATCGCGGGCAGCTGAAAAGCACTCATCTGCGTCGTTGCTCCTCATGGGTTCGGTCGACGTACAGACGTACGAATTCCTCACGCCATTGCGGTGCGCCTAGCATCTAAGCACTTTTCAGCAGCCGGCAATTCATCTTCGTGCTAGTTTATAATCTTTTAAGGGGATGTTGCATTTTGCAACATCCTTTTGTTTTGTGTGATGATAAAATCCAAAGCCTTCTAATCTTCTGTTTATAGGGGCGGTACTGTCTAAGAAAGCAAATGGTTGAAGGAATTTGTGGTATAGATTAAGTTTATATATTTGGGAGGTAGTTTTTTTCATGGGAGACAAAGAAAGAATTCATAAGTTTTACCTAAATGGCATGTATATTATGTTGGATATTAATAGTGGTGCAGTACATGTAATTGATAAAATGATTTATGATATGATGGATATTTACGATGGAACGAACGGCGATAAGGTTGTTGAAATGTTAAGTAATCGATATGACAAAGCTGATCTTATCGAAGCAGTAGATGAGTTAGGAACACTTGTTGAGCGGAAAGAATTATTTGCACCGGATTTAGATGTACCGCCAACCTTTAGTGCAAAACCTTTAGTTAAATCGCTTTGTTTACACGTAGCGCATGATTGTAATTTACGTTGTAAATACTGTTTTGCGGGAACTGGTGACTTTGGTCATGACCGTAGCTTAATGAGTAAGGAAGTTGGCGAAAAAGCAGTTGATTTTATTATTGAAAATAGTGGGCAAC
>UMGS01018387.1_pt1 | contig 54790 bp, 51 predicted proteins | sample 1965341 | NCBI WGS metagenome assembly UMGS01 (sample SAMEA4836079, study PRJEB28245) | human gut metagenome | biome: gut microbiome; material: fecal sample | place: Denmark | collected 2008 | reverse complement strand
CTTCTACTTCGCATTTAAGTCTAACTTCTTGGGGTCACATCAAGTCAGTGAGCCTTTTTTATTTATTGACAAGATTGAGAGTAAGTTGTTTTTGTAAATGGATATATATGTATTTGTTTTTTTTGTTTTATTTGATAAGATAAAGTATAATTCTTTTGATATTTTAAGTGATAGGTGGATATAGAGATGAAAAAAATGAAACGCTTGATTGCAGTTGCTAAGGGAGACGAGCAGGCGGATTTAGTATTAAAAAATGTAAGAGTATTTAATTCTTTTACTGGTGAGTTTATTGAAGGCGATATTGCGATTGTCGATGGAGTAATCGCCGGTGTCGGTGAATATATAGGACGAAGAGAATTAAATCTGGATGGGAAATACGTTACACCAGGATTTATTGATGGGCATGTGCATCTCGAAAGTTCGATGCTTAGCCCAATAGAATTTGCTAGAGCCGTTGTTCCCAGTGGTACGACAACTGTAATTGCGGATCCACATGAAATTGCGAATGTTTGCGGATTGAAGGGAATAAAGTATATTTTAGATAGTACGGAAGATTTACCTTTATCTGTCTATGTGATGTTGCCGTCTTGTGTTCCATCGAGTCACTTAGAAAATGCAGGGGCAACTTTATTAGCAGATGATTTAGCAAAATTTATTGATCATCCGCGTGTACTTGGTTTGGGTGAAATGATGAATTATCCAGGTGTTTTATTTGGGGATAAAACGGTTTTAGATAAATTAATGATTGCAAAGGGAAAAAAAGTAGATGGACATGCACCGGGTTTGATGGGAAATGATATTATGGCGTATGCAGCTGCCGGTGTTAAATCTGATCATGAATGTGTAAATCCTGAAGAGGCAATGGATCGTTTACGAGCAGGTATGTATTTGATGATTCGTGAAGGTTCGGCTGCGCATAATTTGTTGCAGTTATTACCTGTCGTAAATCGCTTCACCTCACAATTTTGTTTCTTTGCCACAGATGATCGTCATCCAGCGGATTTGATTGGTACAGGACATATCAACAATATGGTACGGCTGGCGGTAGAAGCGGGATATGAGATTCCTGTAGTTTTACAAATGGCGACGATTAATGCAGCTACATATTTTGGGCTTGGCGATGTCGGTGCCATTGCTCCTGGATATAAAGCGGATTTGCTTGTATTTGATGAATTAATTACATGGAATCCAAGCCTTGTCTTTAAAAATGGAATAAAAGTTGCGGAGCATCGCAAAGCTTTGTTTTGTGGAAGTGATTTTTCCGATGAGCATATTAAACAAACTGTGCATTTAACCTCTATTAATAGAGAAAAACTAAAGCTTTCGGCTAAATCTGATTTAGCGCGTGTAATTGAGCTTGTACCACATCAAATCGTAACAAAGGCACGAGAAATGAAAGTAAAAGTGGAAAATAGCGAATTTATAGCTGATGTAGAAGCTGATATTTTAAAATTAGTTGTATTCGAACGCCATCATGCTACGGGTAATGTTGGTGTTGGCTTGGCACACGGCTATGGATTGAAACGAGGGGCAATAGCATCGACGATTGCCCATGATTCACATAATCTCATTGTGATGGGAACAAATGATAGTGATATTTTATTGGCGGCAAAGGAAATTGAAAAGATGCAGGGTGGAATTGTTATTGTTGATAATGGTGAAGTTTTAAAAGCGTTACCATTGCCATTGGCTGGTCTTATGTCGAATGAAGGCGTGCACTATGTGGAAGCACAGCTAAATGCAATGAAAATTTTGGCTCATGATATGGGCGTCAAGTGCGAACATGATCCGTTTTTGACATTAGCATTCTTGAGTTTGCCAGTGATTCCTGAATTGAAATTAACTGATCTAGGATTAGTCGATGGAAGAACCTTTCAATTCGTAGATGTTGCTGTAGAGTAAAATAAAGGGTGCGGAAAATTAGCACTACAATTTAGAATTGCATATAGTAAGGTAAGAAGAATGTCTTTCTGTATAGAAAGTATGCTGTACTTACCTTTCGAAAAGACCTTCTATTAAGAAGGTCTTTTTTGATTATGATTGCAAGGAGGGATCATCATGGAAGGAAATGAAAAATTCTACTTTAGTCAATTTATGGGGAATAAAGTTTATAATAGCGGTGGAGATTTTATTGGTAAAGTGTTAGATGTTGCTTTTGAAATAAATAGCATCTACCCAAAGGTAGTAGGGCTTGTCTGTGGAAAACTGGATCATATTATTCCTATAGACTACATTGCTTTTTATAATAAGGGCATGATTGAGCTGAATTGCAAATTTTATCAAGTTATGCCAGAGGAAAATCAAGATAAAATGTTTTTGGTGGGCGATCGGATTTTAGATCGACAGATTATTGATTTAGAAGGTGCTAGGCTGGTCAGAGCGAATGATGTTATTTTGTCATTTGTAAGGAGACATAGTGAACCGCATTTGTTTATTACAGCGATCGATATTGGCATGAGAGGTTTTTTTCGAAGAATGAATCTCGAATTTCTCGTTAAGCGGATGCAAAATAAGTTTTTAGATTGGCAGTATATTAATTTAGTGGATGATTGTATTAAAGGATTGCAGGTCAATTATGAAAAGAACTTAAATCGATTAAAGCCAGAAGACCTTGCGCAGATTATTGAATCTTTGGATTATAAGCGACGATTTATCTTGATAAGACAATTAAATAAAAAGATTATGGGATTAACGATGACCATTTTAAAGCCGAATGTATGCATTGAATTGTTAAAGCAAATAGAACCTTTACATGCTATTTTCATCTTACGAGAAATGCCAAAAGAAAAAGTAGAATATATTCTGAGTGAATACACTGAGTTAAACCGATTTTTTTATGAAGTAAATCAAATTGGCGTAAAATGAAAGGACTTTCATCATGAGCGTAACGAAATATTATAAAAAAATGCTCCTATTTTTATCGGTAATGGGACCAGGCATCGTTACTGCTTTTGCTGATAACGATGCTGGAGGAATTGCAACTTATGCATCTGTAGGGGCACAGTATGGCTACCAACTACTATTTGTATTATTTATAAGCACAATTTCTTTGGGAATCTTTCAAGAGATATCAGCACGTACGGGAGCGGTAACGGGACGTGGTCTTGCTGCATTAATCAGGGAATATTATGGTGTACGCTGGACTTTTCTGGCGATTGTTATTTTGCTATTTGCCAATATTGCAACGACAGTCTCTGAATTCTCTGGAATTGCCAGCAGTTTTGAAGTATTTTCAATTAGTAAATATGTGATTGTACCATTCAGCGCTGTTTTAATTTGGTGGATTGTACTAAAGTACAATTATCGCAGTGTTGAAAAAGTATTTTTTTGTTTATGTTTCATGTTTATAAGCTATGTAATAACTGGTGTTATCGTTGAACCAGATTGGCAAGCGGCAGGCAGTGCACTTGTTATACCAGACTTTTCGAATAACTACGAATATATTTTATTAGCAGTTGGATTGGTTGGAACGACGATTACCCCCTGGGGACAATTTTATATTCAATCTTCAGTAGTAGATAAAGGAATTCGAGCAGAAAAATATCGGTATCTTCTAGTGGATGTATTGGTCGGAACTTTACTCACCGGGGTTATTGCTTTTTTTATTATTATTGTAACGGCGGCAGCACTGTATGGACAGCATTTTGTCATTGCGAATGTACATGATGTTGCAATTGCTCTTGAGCCTTTGGCAGGAAGTTATGCAAAGACTTTATTTGCGTTTGGTTTATTAGGCGCATCTATGTTAGCAGCTGTTGTTCTACCTTTAAGTACAGCGTATGCCATTTGTGAGGCTATGGGATTTGAACATGGTATTGATAAAACCTATCGTGAAGCACCGGCGTTTTTTATTTTATATACCTTCTTAATTGTGATTGGTGCAGGTCTTGTTTTGATGCCGGGAATATCTTTATATAAAGTCATGCTGGCTGCACAAGTCATCAACGGAGTGTTATTGCCACCAATTTTAATTTTTATGTTGCTATTAGTAAATAATAAAGAACTGATGGGCAAGTACAAAAATGGGCGAATTTATAACTATATTGCCTGGATGTTTACCGTGTTTTTGGTTTTATTAAATTTAATTCTTCTCATTGCAGGATTTATTGAATAATAAAGGGAAAATTTACGTTTGGAAAGGTTTTTGATATAATAAAATGAAATTTACTTTTGAGGTGGTTGAGTTGTTAGAAGAGATTAGTCAAAAATTATTGTGGATACGTCAAAACCGCCCGTTAATTCATCAGATTACCAACTATGTCAGTGCAAATGATTGTGCAAATGCAACTCTTGCTTTGGGAGCATCACCAGTTATGGCGCACGATATAAATGAAGTGGAAGAAATGACGAGTAAAGCGAGCGCGCTTGTTTTAAATATAGGGACATTGAGCGTAGCAAATATTCCCGCGTATTTAAAGGCAGGAATAACGGCAAAAGAAAGAGGGATTCCTGTTGTTTTTGATCCGGTTGGCGTTGGTGCGACAAAGCAAAGAACTGAAGTTGCTAAAGCGATTTTAGCCGATGTTCAACCGGATATCATTCGCTGTAATATGACGGAATTAAATGTGCTTTGTCATAGAAAGGTAGCAGTGAAAGGTGTTGATTCCGTTGCAAGTGAAGCTGGTTGTGGAGAGTTTGCGAGGGAATTTGCTGAAAAAACTAATGCAGTTGTTGCGGTAACCGGTAAAACAGATTTGGTTGTCGATAAGAAAAATATGATTACGATTGAAAATGGTGATGAATGGCTGACGAGAGTAACCGGGACAGGCTGTATGACCTCCGCGCTTGTTGCAAGTTTCGCGGCGGCGGGAAATGCTTTTATCGGAGCTGTGGCGGGAGTACTTGCCATGGGAATTTGTGGTGAACTTGCGAAGTTGCGTCTAACAGAGAATGAGGGGATTGGAACGTTTCGCATGCGATTAATTGATGAAATTTTTCAACTGAATCGTGATATAATAAAAAAATATGGGAAGATTTCTTAAATTTATGGGGAGGAGAAAATGCAACTGAAAAAATTAACGATTACCGCTTTATTTATTACAATCGGTGTCTTATCTGCCCATTTAGTTTATATACCTGTTGTTGTGGCGAAATGCTTTCCCATGCAGCATGCAATCAACATTTTGCTTGCGGTTTTATTGGGTACACGTTATAGTGTCAGCGGAGCTTTTAGTATTTCGCTGTTGCGCAATTTATTAGGAACAGGATCCTTATTAGCTTTTCCAGGTAGCATGATTGGGGCGGCGTTATCAGGATACCTTTATGAGAAGACAGGGAGTATTTATGGCGCGATTTTAGGGGAGGTTTTTGGTACAGGTATACTTGGTGCTTTTGTTGCTTATCCTGTAGCGAAATATATTTTAGCGTCTGATGCAGGGGCGTTTGTCTTTGTTGTTCCATTTTTAATCAGTACGCTAGGTGGCAGTATCATTGCATTTGCCATTTATCAAACACCGATTCGTAATCTTTTCGTGAAATATGCAAATCATAGAAGGTAAGGGGGGATACGAATGGATTCTATGGAAATTACTTATTTAGATAATAGTGGTTTTGCTGTAAAAATCGGCAATACCGCACTGCTGTTTGATTATTATCGTGATGAAAATCATTGTTTATCAAGTGTACTGGCAGATTGTAATAAAGTATATATCTTTAGTTCACATGTGCATCATGATCATTTTAATCCTAAGATTGTAGAAATGGCGGATCGTGTGGCAAAATATTTTTTAAGCTTTGATATTAAGCCGGCTGCCAAATCTCTTTTATCGTCAGAAAAGGTAATTTACCTTAATCCTTATGAAACGGTAAGGGAAATGGATATTAAAGTTTCTTCTTATGGTTCAACGGATGAAGGCATTTCGTTTTATGTTGAATTTGAAGGTTGGCGTATCTTTCACGCAGGTGATTTAAACTGGTGGCATTGGGATGGCGATACAGAGACCAATAATAAATTTGCTCGCAATCGCTTTGCAAAAGAGCTGAAGCATTTGACTGGTTTAGTTTCGGATGTTGCTTTTTTCCCAATTGACAGTCGATTAGGCGAGTATTGTGCATTGGGTGTGAAGGAATTTTGTGATCATACGCTGGTAAGACAATTAATTGCAATGCATACACAAGGTATTGCTTGGCACCCGCCAGAAGGGTTTTTCGCTAAAGAGAAAGAAATGAAATATTGGTGTCCAACGAAAAATGGTAGCAAGTTATCAATTGAAAAAGGAGAATTATCATGCAAAGAAAATGGATAGTTTTTATGTTAGTAACGTTTATGATGTTTATTGCTGTGGGATGTTTCGGTAGTAGCAGCCAGCAAAAATCTTCTGGATTGCAAAGTGGAATGAAATATAGTGATATCGCGAAAGAGGAAACGAAACCAACACCTAAAAACGTTGAACCTGCACAGCCTTCAGTACCATACAATGGAACGAATCGTATTGCTGTATTTGATACAAATATGGGAATATTTAAAATTGAGTTGTTTGAGGATAAAGCACCAACTACAACGAGAAATTTTATTGGTTTAGCAGAAAAGGGATTTTATAATAAATTAACGTTCCATCGTGTAATTGATGGTTTTATGATTCAAGGTGGGGATCCAAGCGGCAACGGAACAGGGGGACCTGGTTATACGATTCCTGATGAATTTCATAAAGATTTAAAACATTCATCTGCAGGAATTATAAGCATGGCAAATGCTGGACCTGACACAGGTGGGTCACAATTCTTTATTACTTTGGACAAGACTTCTTGGCTTGATGGAAAACATGCTGTTTTTGGTAAAGTAATTGAAGGTATGGATGTCGTGTATAAAATTGGCAAAGTAAAAACGGGAGCAAATGATAAACCAGTAGAGCCTGTCGTTATCAATGAAATTAAAATAATTAAAGCAGAGTAAAATGGCCTTTACTTATATTTTAGAATGCGCCGATGGGACACTTTATACCGGATGGACGACCGATATTGAAAAGCGTTTATTAGTGCATAATGAAGGACGAGGGGCGAAATATACGCGCGCCAGACTTCCGGTTAAGCTTGCCTATATGGAAAAGTTGCAGACAAATCAACTCGCTCGCCAAAGAGAATATGCAATAAAAAAACTAACGCGTAATGAAAAATTGAATTTGATTGAAATTGCAAAAAATGACAGAGAAACGTAAGTTTCCCTGTCATTTTTTTGCATAGAATCTGTTTTGAACGGAAAAAATAAAATGAAATTTGAAGATGTAGGTGATGCTATGAGAAAACGTGCGAAGGAACGTAAAGGGAAAAAACGTTATCGTCGTGTTATGGCAGGTTTAACTGGTGCGGCATTGTTATCTTCCGTAATGACTGTTGGTATTCCTACGAGTAAGGCGCAGCCAATTACGGATAAATCTCATGAAGCACAAAATAGTGAAAGTTTAGCAGATAGATACAAAGATTATTTAACTAGTAAATTACGTGAATTGTATGATGAAAAAATTGCGGAAAAGAAGCAAGAAATTATCGAAGGTATTTTAAAATTAAATAAACCTGAACCAAAACATGCAACTGCAAATAAGGTTTTAGATATCGTTGCAACAGCGTATACATCAGGACCTGAGGATAATGGTATATGGAATGATAAAACGCATATTGGAACGAAGGTACGTCCTGGAATTATTGCAGTTGACCCAAATGTGATTCCATTGGGGACTAAAGTTTATATTGAATTTAGTAATGGTGAAGGAATGTATGCAGTTGCAGAAGACACAGGTGGTGCAATTAAGGGGAACAGAATTGATATTGCCATGAGTACAAGGGACAAAGCAAAACAATTTGGTATTCAGGATGTAAAAGTGCATGTATTAGAAAAAGTTTTAGATGTATAGCAAAAGCTGCCTTAATCAAATTTTTGTTTAAGGCAGCTTTTCTCATACATCCAAATTAGCGTTTATTTAATTGCTTAGGATTTAAGGTTAGTGTAGTGTTTTTCGCAAGGGTAAGCTCTCCAATAATTGTATTGGCACGATCAAGCCCTTCAATCATTAAATGAAAGTAAGGTTCATTCTTAAGGCAACTCTTTTTTGTGCTGAGTAGTTACAAAAAGCCTCGGATTCTTGTTAAAGGGTTGCGAATTTCATGATTAATACTTGCTGCAATTTCACCAACGATATGAAAGCGATTTAATCGTTCTAATTCTTCTTGTAATAGAATTTCATTTTCTTTTGATGAATTGATATCAACTGCCCAAAGAACAACGTAATATTTTTATAGTTTTTAAGTTCGTTTATATCAGTAAACAAGAAATTCACTGCTTAACAGAATTAATTTTTAATTTTCTAAGGCTATTTATGCTTTATATTCATAGTATATGATATGCAGATTGCTTTGTATAGATAAAGATACATAGGTTAGTTAGGAGGTTATTTATATGTGGTGGGGTGGAAATAATTGCGGCTGTGATTGCAATGAGAATTTCTTTTGTGGATTTGGGTTGGGGCGCTCGATCTTAGTACTATTTGTTATATTATTATTTTTTACAAGTAATGAATGTTGTAATGATTCGTCATCGGCTAGCTGCTTTTAACTAAAAATAGCCTATGGAGTTTCTTCCATAGGCTATTTTTCATGACTATTAAAAGGTAAACTGATTTTTCTTATTGTATAGTGTTTGGTACCCAAGATAAAGTGAACTAAATACAGATAGGCAAACAACAGTACAAATCGCAATCATAATTGAAATTTGATAGAGAATCGCAGTTGTAGGCAGTGTTCCAGATAAGATTTGTCCGGTCATCATGCCGGGAAGAGATACGATTCCCATCCCCAGCATCGAATTCATCGTTGGTAGCAATGCGGTTTCTAAAGATTGATTGACGAAAGGCAATAAAATCTTCTGTGGGATTATGCCGAGATTGATTAAAGTATTGATTCTATTTCGCTGTTGGTCTAGGGTTTCGCGAAAGGATTTAATTGCCAAGTTTACTCCAGTCATTGCATTTCCCATAATCATTCCACTTAAAGGAATGATGTATTGTGGATTAAACATATTTTCATTGACAATAATGGTAACAAAAAAGAATAGTATGGACAAACCTGAGACAGACAAGGAAGCTGCAATAGCAATTTTAAAGGATTTATTTAAAGTAGGATTTTTTGAAATGACACGGTGAATTGCAAAGCCTGTCATACAAATTAAATAAAAAACTGTAAAGAGAGGATTTGGATTTTCAAAAATATAAGTAAGTATAAAACCTGCAAGTACAAGCTGTAATGTCATACGGATACTTGCAAGAATAAGTAATTTTGTCTGATTGATTTTTGCTTTCTTCATAATAAATAGTACAATGAATAAAAGCAAATAGACAATACTAAAATTAAGAATATTGATTTCGGCGATTCCTTTCACTCATTACACCTTCTTTTCTAACGTGATGATATGATCTGCGTAATGTTGGGTTAAATTTGCATCATGGCTAATAACGATTAACGTAATTTCATTTTCCTGGCAGAACGATTTTATGTTTTCTAAAACACGTGTGGCGGTTTCGTAGTCTAAGGCGGAAGTGGGTTCGTCCAACATAAAAACTTTGGGCATAAGTGACAAACATATAGCAAGATAGATACGTTGCCTTTCGCCGCCAGACATATTCATGCAATTGCTTGTTAAGTCGAAATCAGCAGAGCAGATATGGAGAAAATCCTTTTTTTGTTCATTTGATAGAGGTGCCAGATTGCGATAACGATAATATTCATCAAAATTTTCGCTAATGGAAGTATCAAATAAATAGACAGATTGACTCACCAACAAAACTTCTTGTCGTAATGTAATAGTATTTAAAGTAGAAATATCATGCCCTTTATAGGAAATAACGCCTTGATCAGGGGATAAAGTAGCATTAAATAATTTAAGCAATGTACTTTTACCACATCCGCTAGGTCCTTGCAAAAAGGTTGTATGGTTTTCAAAAATATCAATAGAGGGATAATGAAGATTTTGATTAAAAATAACATCTTTTACAGTTAAAATTTCCATTTCAGTATTACCTTTCAATTATTTTTACTTTTATTGTATAAGATTGTAGCTAAAAATAAAAGAGAGATTATAACCTTAAAAGAATATTATTCTGGCGATATAAGTCCCAAGTCGAGTAGCTATCAGGCCGATGAATGTGTTTAGGGCAATGTTTCCTAAGGCGAAATTTATGTTACCAGCCTGAAACAATCCGATAGTTTCATAACAAAATGAAGAGAATGTGGTTAATCCCCCTAAAAATCCAGCTAAAACAAAGAGACGGATTTGTGGAGAAAAATTGAAACGATCAAAAGCAACGGCAGTAAATAGCCCAATAATAAAACAACCTAATAAATTTACGATTAAAGTTCCATAAGGAAAGGTAATGCCTAGCTTATGTATTGCAAGAGTTGAAATTAAATATCTAGCAGCACCGCCAAGGGCTGCGCCGCCCATAACAATAGTCAAGTGATAAAGCATAAAAAAACCTCCTACCATAATTTATGGTAGGAGTCATTACTGAAAAGTCAGGTTTAATGGCGAACTCCATCGCCAACTTATTTGATTTCTTATAAGATATCATAAAAATATAAAAAATACAAGAGTAAAAAAACTATTGCGAATGAGTAACGTATTCATTCGCAATAGTTTTTTTAAGGTTTACATGTGTTTTCGTTTGTGTATGCCATTAAACATTTCCAAAGTTTTGCAGCATGAACTTTTTCATCATTGCCATTATTACAAAAGAGTATTTTTACATCTTTATGCTGGGCGGCGCAATAACTTTCTTGATAATTATTTGCATCACATAATTCATCTACAATTGCTCTTGTTAATAAGTCTATCGCTTCTAAATTGGAACAACTTTTACTTTTACGAAAACTGTCTATAGATGGAAGTGTAATACAAACATCATTAAAAGCACAACATTGTACGGGATCATACTTTGCTAAAAGTGTCATTATATTGCGAAAATGAACCATTTCATCTTCGGCAATTTCAGTGAATAATTTACATAATGAACCACTTGTTTTTTCAGCAGCACAAAGATAAAAATAAATTCCTTTACGTTCGCTGATTGCCATTCTTCTTAGTAACAATAAATCTGGGTCAGTCGGGCACATGCAGTTTTGATCAGGCGTTGACGAAAAAAATTTTGGCGGCATAGGATTCCTGTCGTCCATAAGAAAAAGCCCCCCTTATTCCATTTTTATATAATCTATGAATAAGAGAGGCAAAATGTGCTAATTTTAAAATTTTAATGTGGCAAAATAATCTTCTATTGTTTCGCCGCGGCGAATCATTTCTACGTCGCCATTAGGTTTTAACAATAATTCAGCAGAACGTAATTTACCATTATAATTAAAGCCCATTGCATGGCCATGCGCACCAGCATCGTGAATGACGATAATATCACCAATATCGATTTTTGGTAAAGCGCGGTCGATTGCAAATTTATCATTGTTTTCACAGAGTGAACCAGTGATATCATACACATGGTCACAAGGTTCATTTTCCTTACCGATTATCGTAATGTGGTGATATGCTCCGTAAAGTGCAGGACGCATTAAGTTTGCCATACAGCTGTCTAGTCCAATGTAATTTTTATATGTGTTCTTGCGATGAAGTGCAGTGGAAACAAGATAGCCATAAGGTCCAGTAATAGAACGACCTAACTCCATTGCAATTGTAAGTGGCGCAATATTGTTTTTTATAACGATTCTTTCATAAGCTTTTCTAATTCCTTCACCTACATATTCTAAATCAACAGCTGTTTCTTCAGGGCGATAAGGGATGCCAACGCCGCCGCCAAGGTTAACAAATTCTAATCGAATACCAAGTTTTTTATTGATTTCAACAGCAAGATTAAACATTAATTCCGCTGTTGCGATAAATGAATCAGGATCTAATTCATTGGAGATTACCATGGTATGAAGTCCAAAGCGTTTTACACCTTTTTCTTTAGCGATACGATATGCTTCAAAGAGTTGCTCTTTTGTCAGACCGTATTTTGCTTCTTCAGGTTTTCCGATAATTGTATTGCTATGTGCAAGCGATGGACCTGGGTTGTAACGGAAAGAAAGAATCTCTGGGAAGCTGGCGTGTTTTTCAAGATAATCAATGTGTGTAATATCATCTAGATTGATAACGGCACCTAATTCTCGCGCTTTTTGAAATTCTTCTGCTGGCGTATCGTTTGATGTAAGCATGATATTTTCGCCTTTGATTCCGGCCATTTCAGATAATAATAATTCAGCTAAAGAACTGCAATCGGCACCTGCACCTTCTTCGCTTAGAATTTTAAGTAAAGTAGGGTTTGGAGCAGCTTTTACTGCGAAATATTCTTTAAATGCTGGGGCCCAGCTAAAAGCTTTAAACAAACGGCGCATATTATTGCGGATTGCCTGTTCGTCGTAAATATGAAACGGAGTTGGGTACTTTGCAATAATCTCTTGCAATTTATCTTTGCTGATTGGAAATGTTTTTTCTGCCATAGATATTACCTCCAAAATTTGTATTTGCATATAAAAAGCGATTTGGAGTCAGCCTCGCAAATCGCTTCAAAAAAGCATGCAAGATAGCTCTCCATACGAATTACGTATGACAGTCTTGTGCATATTCAACCCAAGACCAACAAATTATCTTTGCCATGACAATTTATTTCGGCGATGGTTCCTTTCGTTATTCCTCAAAGCTGGCAGCTCAGAATAATTACTATTAAGCATCGCACCTCTATCACTTATTCTATTTATTTTGCATCATTATATCAATTTTTATAGGTATGTGTCAATTGAAAATAACTATCATTATAAAATGGTTTTGTAACATTGTAAATTTTATAAACCGATAAAAATTTTCCCACATATTATAAGTATAGGCTTTCTTTTTTAGGAAATAGTAAGAAAAATAAGTTTTATAAGGGGAATAAATAATGAAGATTTACGAAGATATTATAAATAAAGCGAGTAAAAAAAATAAAAGTAAAAAGACTTTTAATGTGATTAGTACAGTACAAGAGTTTTGGCAGAGCTTACAAGAAAGTTTTGCGAATGCTAAAATCATTGAAGCGACCGAAATGATGTCGTGCTTTACGAAAACAGACAATTTTCATTGTAATTATCAAAGAAATTTATCATATGAGAATCTTATGCCGCTCAGCCATGATATGTGGGTTGAATTTAGTGATGAGGAATCTGGGACTAATCTAGGTGTTTTACTCACCTATCATGAAATAGAAGAAGATGACAGCTTGTTTAGAGATGCTATGGAATATGGTATTCAGAGTCCATTTAAGTGGTGTTGCAAAAGTTATAGCTTTATTAAGCAGCCACTTAGTAAAACCGTTCCGCTCAACTGGTCTTTAATGGAATATATTAGAGAAGACGGTTCATCAGCAGGGAGTTTGTTAAAGCCAATTCAACTCCCAGATAGCGTTGTAAAAAACGTAGAGATAGAAATGGAGAATATGCAGCTATTAAATCATGGAATTGCATCGCTAATTAGTGATTTGGCATTATATTTAGTAGAGTCAGTACATCAGGAGAAAGCAATATTAAAAGAACATAAAGAAGAAAAAAATGATTACTATATCGCTTTACCTGTATAATTAGCATAAACATCAAAACGCCTCTTTTTCATAGCATATGCCATGAAAAAGAGGCGTTTTCTTATAAAGATAGTTAAGCCGTCGGATAAAAGGAAGGGTAAATAGACAAAAATTTACTGCTAGGCAACTTTATTTTTGTGTGCTATAGTTAATTTAGTACAAGATATAGAGGAGGGATAGTATTGGCTCAATCTAAATTTTTGCGGCTCGTTTGTATGCTGGTGCTTTGCGCTTTTGTTACGTCAATTTCAGTTGTACAGGCTGCCAGTGTAGAAGATAAACGGCAAAAAGTTCGTAATATGTCTGATGCAACTTTAGAAAAGCTTTATGAAGTTCACCCAAGTGCAAGGAGAGCTATTCAAAATGCAGCGGGCTATGCTGTATTTAAAAATACAGGGGTAAAGATTTTTGTCTTAGGTAGTGGAATGGGAAAAGGTATTGCAGTGAATCAAGTTACCGGTGAAGAAACCTTTATGAAAATGGCGGAAGCACAGGTTGGACTTGGTTTAGGGGTAAAAGAATTTAATGTAATTTTTGTTTTTGCAACAGAGGACGCACTAAACAAATTTATCAATACAGGCTGGGAGTTTGGCGGACAGGCAACTGCTGCGATAACAGATGGTGTTTCTGGTGACTCTATGCAAGGCGCTGTTACTGTATCTAGGGATACTTGGATGTATCAAATGACGGAAAAAGGATTGGCGCTTGAATTAACAGGTAAAGGAACTCGCTATTATAAAGATAGTGAGTTAAACAAAAAGTAAAAGCAGAAATGCTGCCGGATTAGTGATTTTCACTCACGGCAGCATTTCTGCTTTTACGGACTTCATTTATCCGATGATTTCTAAGATTCAGATGGAGTTAAAACTCCATCTGAATTTTAAAAATCTGTTTATTTTAAGAATCCTTCGATGATTTTGGCTTCGCCTTCAGCCTCTGAGAGTCCCAATGTCATCAATTTTGTTAATTGTTCACCAGCGATTTTACCAATCGCTGCTTCATGAATTAAAGCTGCATCTACATGATTGGCTGTAAGTTCTGGAATCGCACTTACTACACCATTGTCCATAATAATTGCATCACATTCCGTATGCCCGCTGCAGTCAGCATTTCCATTAATTGTCGAACGAAAGATTTGTTTTGAAGAATCTCTGGCAACGGAACGGGAAATTACATCTGCACCAGACTTATTGCCGTTTAAATCCACTTTAAAAATTGTTTCTGCAGTTTGGTTACCGTGGGTCATGATTTTTTCGCGAATAATAAGCTTGGCATTTGCAGCTAATGTTCCTTCGGTGACTCTTTTACTAGAATCAACGCCTTTGATTTGTAGGGTATCCATTTCCATATAACTATTTTCTCCTAACTCCATATAGGTTTCAGGATTAATTATCCGTTCACCCGTACCTTCGCCAGTGCCAATATGTTTTTCTAAATAAAGTACTCGGGAATTTTTTCTCAGAAAGAAACGATGGATGCCGTTATGTTGTGAATTACCGGTACCATCCGTATGAACGCCGCAACCTGCAACAATGGTTATATCAGCATCTTCGCCAATATAAAAGTCGTTATAGACGAGGTCGTCAACATCGCTTTCAGTAACGATCGCCGGAATGTAAACGGTTTCGTATTTTGTACCAGGCTTAACGATAATATCAATACCAGGTTTGTCTGTTTTTGAAACGATATTAATTTTTTCTGTACAGTTTCGAGAAGCACAATGCCCGTTTTCACGGATATTATAAGCACCCTTAGGTAGACCGTCTAGTTCAGAAACTGTTCTAAGCAGTTCTTTTGTCACGTCATTCATTATTGGATACCTCCTGTACAAAACGAACATTTATCTTCGCTCGTAAATAGTTTTGGTAGAACATCCTCTTTTTTACCTTGCATATTGATTTGTCCGTCTGCTAAAACAATAATTTCATCGGCAATTTCAAAAATGCGTTCCTGATGGGAAATAATGATGATAGAACCATCATTCTCCTGACGCATTTTTTCAAATACACCGGTTAAATTGTTAAAACTCCAAATATCAATGCCTGCTTCCGGTTCGTCGAAAATTGAAAGCTGCGTTTTTCTTGCAATTGCAGTTGCAATTTCAATACGCTTGATTTCACCACCGGATAAACTTGCATTGATTTCACGATCAATATAATTTTTTGCACAGAGACCTACGTCGTAAAGGTATGCGCATAATTTTTTTTCGTCCATATTAGTATCGCCGGCTGCAATACTAATTAAATCGCGAACAGTAATGCCTTTAAAGCGAACTGGCTGTTGAAATGCAAAAGTAACACCGAGCTTTGCTCTTTCCGTAATATTAAGATTAGTTATATCTTTTCCGTTAAAAAAGATTTTGCCGGAAGAAGGTTTGATAATTCCTGCAACAAGTTTTGCCAAAGTGGACTTTCCGCCGCCGTTTGGACCGGTAATTACAACAAATTTACCTGCTTCAATTTTTAAACTGAGATTTTTTAAAATCTCTTTGCCATCTTCGACTTTAACGGTAATTTCTTTCAATTCTAACATAAATACACCCCAAATTTGTATTTTATTCCTTAAAATATCTAGTATTCTTAAAGTATACCATCAAAAGAAAATCTCGTAAAATACTCCAATGGATTTTTTATTTAATAGTAATTGTAATGGTTTTGCTGTTGTCTTTTATGATTGGGCGATGTCGTTTTTAAAGTCATAAAATCTAGATAAAAAGATTATTAGTATGGTAGGAAAAAAGCTTGCGCTGCATAATGTCAGTACAAGCTTTTTAATTTTTACATAAATAATATAAAAATTTGAAATAGTATAAAATAAATTGCTGGATATATGGAGGGTTTATAATAAAAAAGAGAGATGTAAATACAATTTGTTTTCTGCTTATACAAATTATAATAATGATAATACTCATCTATAGAGGGCGAATGGATTTCTCATGGAGTGTTATGATTACGACGAGCAGCTGGATTTTATATTCTTTTCTTGAAACTAGATATCAGATTCAAATGAGCAGGTATATTCGATTATTGATGATGCTCACCCTTTTTTGTGATGCTTTTTTTGGCTATATTTTAAATCTTTATGAACAATCTTTTCTGTTTGATAAAATACTGCATATGTTTGGCACGTATTCATTTTCATTATTCGCCTATGCTTTAGTGATGCAATTGCAAAAAAATCATCCTGTGAATAGGTCAGTTAAATTTATATTGGCGATGTGTATTGGGATAACCCTGGGTACAATGTATGAAATTTCAGAATTCATTGGTGATAATATATCTCATCCGAATCCTCCTAATCAACCTAGTTTATTAGATACAGATGTCGATTTAATTGGAGATTTAATTGGCGCGGTTATTGCTGGAATTCATGTTTCTATTAAAAATCTTGTTGGTGAAAAATTTTGAATAAGTAATGAAATTGGGAGTTGAAAATAACATGCAATCGATTTGGACAGAAAGTAGTCAAAGGTTAAACTTTAAAAGTCTAAAAGGCGATGTGAAAACTGATGTTTTAATTATTGGCGGAGGAATGGCGGGCATATTAATTGCTTACTTTCTTGAGCAAGCTGGTGTTGATTATATGCTTGTCGAGGGGAAAACGATAGGGGATGGAATTACAAAAAAGACAACAGCAAAAATCACATCACAACACGGTTTGATTTATGATAAATTAATCCATGATAATGGAGTCGAGAAAGCAAAACAATATCTTGATGCTAATCAATTAGCATTAAAAAGATATAAAGAAATTTGTGAAAATATCGATTGTGATTTTGAAGAAAAAAGTGCATATACGTATTCATTAAGTGATCGTATAAAAATTGAACGAGAGATAAAGGCTGTTTATCGACTTGGACTGGTGGCGGAATTTATCGAAGACCTTCCACTACCCTTTAAAACATGTGGTGCAATTGAATTTAAGAATCAAGCGCAATTTCATCCTTTAAAATTTATAAATGCTATAGCAAAAAATTTAAATATTTATGAAAATACGTTTATAAAGGAACTTGGCGAAAACGCTGTTATTACAAATGCGGGGAAAATAATTCCTCAAAAAATAATCGTTGCAACACACTTCCCTGTGATCAATAAACACGGGATGTTCTTTTTAAAGATGTATCAGCATCGTTCCTATGTCATTGCCTTAGAAAATGCGCAAAATGTTCATGGAATGTACGTGGATGAAGCGCAAGAAGGAATGTCATTTCGTAATTACAAAAATTTATTGTTCATTGGAGGCGGAGATCACCGAACGGGCGAAGAAGGCGGGAACTGGAAAGAGCTTCGAGGTTTTGCTAAAAAATATTACCCTAATGCGATAGAAAGGTATGCATGGGCAACACAAGATTGTATAACGCTGGATGGAATCCCCTATATTGGTCAGTATGCAACAAATACGCCTAATTTATATGTTGCTACAGGCTTTAATAAATGGGGCATGACTTCTTCGATGATATCAGCAATCCTTTTATCTGATATGATCATCGGAAGGGATAACCCCTTTGAAAAATTATTTTCCCCAAATAGAAGTATGTTAAAATCACAACTGCTACTTAATGGGGTAGCAGCTGTAGCTAATCTCCTAAAACCAAAAACAAAGCGGTGTCCTCACCTTGGCTGTGCACTGACCTGGAATGAAGTTGAACAAACCTGGGATTGTCCATGTCATGGTTCTAGATTTGAGAAAAATGGAGATTTGATAGACAATCCTGCAACAGGGTCATTAAAAAAATAATTATCCTTTCATTTTTTCGTATAAAAATATTTGATTTGATAAGACTAATCGTTGATTTTTAACTATTAGGAGGGAAGCTTAGCATGAGTTATGATATGTTTTGTTACCAGTGTGAACAGACTGCTGGCGGAAAAGGTTGTACAAAAATTGGTGTGTGCGGGAAAACGCCAGAAATCGCAGGACTACAGGATTTACTTATTTATCAGTTAAAAGGCATTAGTTTTTATGTGAAAAAGCTAATCGAAAGGGGAGAAAAGATTGACAAAGCTATTGTTAGCTTTGTGGAAAATTCTTTATTTACCACTTTGACCAATGTAAATTTTGATGCTGATGTGCATGTTCATCTGCTTAAACATTCGCAAGAAATTAAGGAAAAAGTACGAAATATGGTGGGAAGCTGCACTGATATCCCTCAAGCGGCCAGTTATAATCTAAGTCATACAAAAGAAGATATGTTAAAGGATGCTAAACAGGCGGGGATAATGTTTGATCAAGGGTTAGATCCTGATATACGGTCGTTGAGGCAGACGATTCTTTATGGATTAAAGGGTATTAGTGCATATGGGCATCAGGCGCGGGAGTTAGGGTATTATAGTGATCAAATAGATGAATTTTATTTTCGAGGATTAGAAGCTACGACGAATGACAAATTAACAGTTCAAGATTTAATCACGATGACAATGCGCACTGGAGAAATGAGTGTTGCTGTGATACAGAAATTAGACGAAGCAAATACGACGACATATAAAAATCCTGTACCGCAAAAAGTAAATGTAAATGTAAAAAAAGGACCGTTTATTATTGTTTCAGGTCATGATTTAAAAGACTTGGAAATGATTTTGGAACAAACTGAAGGGAAAGAAATTAATATCTATACACATGGGGAAATGTTGCCGTGTCATGGGTATCCAGAGTTAAAAAAGTACAAGCATCTGGTTGGAAATTTTGGCGGTGCATGGCAAGATCAGCAAAAGGAGTTTGATAGTATTCCTGGATGTATCGTCATGACGACCAACTGTTTAATGAAACCTAGAGAATCATACAAAGATCGTATATTTAGCACTAATGTGGTAGGCTGGGATGGCGTAAAACATATCAAGAAAAATATTGATGGTAAAAAAGATTTTAGTGAGGTTATAAATAAAGCACTAGAACTTGGTGGTTTTGCTGAAGATCAAACACCAAAAGAAATTTTAGTGGGGTTTGGCCATCATGCGACGTTAAGTTACGCGGGGAAAATTGTTGATGCTGTAAAAAGTGGGAAATTAAGACATTTCTTTCTTATTGGGGGCTGCGATGGGGCAAGACCTGGGAGAAATTATTATACAGAGTTTGCAAAAAGAGTTCCTAAAGATTGCGTAATTCTCACTTTGGCCTGTGGTAAATATCGCTTTAATAAACTAGATTTTGGTGAGCTGGATGGACTGCCTAGGTTATTAGATATTGGACAATGTAATGACGCCTATTCGGCAGTTAAAATCGCTTTAGCACTTGCAGATGCGTTTGATACGGATATAAACAGCTTACCACTATCGATTATTCTTTCCTGGTATGAGCAAAAAGCCGTTGCAGATTTATTAGCTTTATTATCATTAAATGTTAAGGGGATATATCTTGGTCCTATTTTGCCTGCATTTTTAAGTCCTACTGTCCTTCAATATCTAGTAGATAATTTTTGCTTAACTCCGATAAGTACACCGGAAAAAGATTTAGAGTCTTGCTTAGAACAAGATGTAAAGTAAGTGTGTCAATTCTAAAGATGCAAGTGAAATCTTAGTAACTATAGATTTATAAAAATTTATAGTAAGAAAAGAATATCATATGAGGTTGATTAAATTATAGGGCTTGCAATAAAGAATTTTTAATGCAAGTCTTAATTTTTTTATTGTTAATGTCATTCAGATGCTACCATATCAAAATAAACGTCATAAATTTCTCGTAAAAATAGGAAATAATAAAATATATTGTTTATTAATGCACTAAAAAGAGAAATAATATGATATTATTATTACTACTAAAATATAATGTCGATAGTATACTTTAGGTAGGTGGATTTAATGGTTAAGAATGGAATTTGGGTTAAGATTGTCCAGATTTTTGATTTTTTGCGTAAGTATATGTTGATTTTATTTTTTGCCTGGCGTCATCCACAAACACCAAAGCAAATAAAAACTATATTGTTTATTTTGGCGGGCTACTTGATTAGTCCGATAGATATTATTCCTGATTATATTCCGTTTGTAGGCTTGATTGATGATATGGCAATTATTCCTGCGGCGATGATGCTGGTGTCAAATTTTTTGCCAGCGTCGGTTATGGCGGATTGCCAGCGTGACTGCGCTAGATGGCAGCGTAGATTTCCTTATATTCTATGGGGAGTTGCACTACTTTCAATTCTATGGATTGGGGCTTTAATTTACGGATTATATCATTTATTTACTTAAAATTTTGGGGTGTCTGATTTGAGATTATATATTGCCGAAAAACCGAGCATGGGGGCTGAAATAGCAAAATGTTTGACTGGTCCAGTGATTCGGAAAGATGGCTATTTGGAAACAAAGGATGGAATTGTAACCTGGGGGTTCGGGCATATTTTAAGGCAGGCTGAGCCAGAGGAATATGATGAAAAATATAAACGATGGCGAATGGAAGATTTGCCGATTATTCCAGAAAAGTGGAGGCTTCTTGTTTCAGAGTCATGTGTAAAACAATTTGAGATAGTTAAGGGATTAATTGCGAGAGCTGATGAAATTGTTCATGCAGGTGACCCTGATAGAGAAGGACAACTACTCATTGATGAAGTACTTGATTATGTAGAAAACACAAAGCCTGTGATGCGTATTTTACTTAATGCACTTGATGAAAAGAGCATAAAAAAGGCAATTCATAGTTTGCGGGAGAATAGTGAGTTTTTAAATTTAAAACAATCGGCGTTGGCTAGAGCGAGAGCAGATTGGCTCATTGGCATGAATCTGTCCCGGGCCTATACTTTAGCGGCACAACGTGCGGGACACAGAATTGTATTGCCGATTGGCAGGGTAAAAACACCTACATTGGCATTGGTAGTAAGGCGTGAACGTGAATTGGAAAACTTTGTTCCGGTAGACTATTTCGTAATTAAAGCAAAGTTTGCTCATGAAAATGGCGAGTTTATGACGAACTGGAAAGCAATGGATGAGCAAATTGGGCTTGATAGTGAGGGCCATTTAATTGATGAAGTAACGGCAAAAGCACTGGTTGATAAATTTCAGCGGGCAAACAATGAACCAGGTGTTGTTACTTTATATGAAACGACTGAAAAAAAGGAATCACAAAGACTGCCGTTTTCATTGTCAGCATTACAGGTCTTAGCGGGAAAAAGATTTGGCTTTGAGCCACAGCTTGTTTTGGATACGGCGCAAAAGTTGTATGAGAAAAAGCTTACGACCTATCCGCGTTCTGATTGTGACTATTTACCGGAAAACCAATTTGAAGATGCAAAAGTGATTTTATCAAATTTGGCGAATTTAGATCAAAATCAAATATCTTCTTGGGCGAATAAAGCAGATGCCGGGATAAAAAGCCGTGCCTGGAATGATAAGAAAATTTCTGCCCATCACGCGATTATTCCAACGCAAGAGAGGTGCAATTTTAGCACGCTCACGGAAGCAGAACAAAAATTATATGGACTTATTGCACAAGCTTATATCGCACAATTTTATCCACAGCATGTGTATTTGCAGACAAAAGTGGAAGTACATTATCTTAAAGAACGATTTACCGCGAGTGGTAAAGTCATTAAAGTATTAGGCTGGAAAGAACTTTATGGTGCAGCAGATACGGAGGAAAAGAAAGAGGACGAGGATGCATTATTGCCGGAAATGAAGAAAAAGGATGAAGTCTTCTGTAAAGAAGCGTTCTTTGATAAAAAGGCGACGCGTCCGCCGGCAAGATTTACGGCAGCAACTTTGCTGGCAGGAATGAAAGAGATACATAAATATGTAAAGAATCCCGAAGCAAAAAAGAAACTAAAAGATGTATATGGAATTGGTACGGAGGCTACGCGGGCAACGATTATCAAGGAATTGATTTCACGAGGTTTCTTGCAAAATGAGGGAAAAAAGAAGACCTTAATCCCAACTAAGGCGGCGTATTTATTGGTAGATGCTTTACCGGATGAAATGACTTATCCAGACTCTACAGCTGTTTGGGAAGATCATTTGCATCGTATGGCGGCGGGAGATACTGAGTTAAAGCTTTTTCTTGCTGAGCAGGAGTCTTTTACAAAAGCACTATGTGAAAAGGCAAAGCAAATGGTAATGCCGATTCATGAGGGGCAAAAGAAATGCCCGCGCTGTAAACAAGGAGTATTGCAGCTTCGAAACGGGAAAAATGGTGCGTTTTGGGGGTGTAGCAACTATCCATCATGTCGGGCAACTTATGAAGACGATCATGGGAGTATAAAAAAACCGGATCATCTTTGTCCACGGTGTAAACAAGGGGATTTACGGCTTCGGAATGGGAAAAATGGTGCGTTTTGGGGTTGTAGTAATTATCCGTCATGTCGGGCAACCTATAATGATGATAAAGGAAAACCGGATTTTAATAGATGAGGAGAAAAAGATGAAGGAAAATTTTTTAAAGTTTGGACTGGATGAACAACTTGCATTGGGTCTTGAAAAAATGGGATTTGAAGCGTTTACGCAAATTCAAGCGGAGGTATTGCCTGTTGCTTTAACTAGGAAAAACATTATTGGTAAATCTGCTACTGGAACAGGAAAGACTTTGGCATACTTATTGCCGATTGTACAAAAAATTGAAATGGAAAATCGCGCTTTACAAGCGGTTGTATTGGCGCCTACTTATGAATTGGCTATGCAAATTTATCGCCAATTAGAATTGCTCATGCAAAAAGCAGAGAAGAAAATTACAATAGCATCTTTGATTGGTGGTGCGAATATTTCTCGCCAAATTGATAAACTTAAAAATAAACCGCAGATTGTCGTTGGGTCAGTTGGCAGGATTCTTGAATTACAGAAAAAAGGCAAATTACAGTTCAAAAATGTAAAAATGGTTGTCCTGGATGAAGCAGATCGCATGGTGGATGATCAAAATTTTGCTATGGTTCGTCAATTTGTAAAACAAGTTCCAGCTGATGTGCAATATATGTTATTTTCGGCGACGATTTCAAGAAAAACCTTTAGTAAAGCAGATGAATTTGCTAAAGAGCCAGTAGAGATTTTATTAAAGGATGAAACTACGCTTAGTGAAAATATCCTGCATAGCTATTTTCTTGCGGATTTTCGTGATAAAATAGATGTGTTACGAAAAATTACTCGTGGGTTAGAAATAAAACGAGGTTTAGTTTTTGTCAATAAAACGCATGATATAAAAATAGTAACAGAAAAACTTCTTTATCATGGATTAAAGGTTGGTAGCTTAGCAGGCGATGCAAATAAAATAGAACGTAAAAAAGCGATTGATGATTTTACCAAGGGGAAAGTAACATTAATGATTGCATCGGATGTCGCAGCACGTGGGCTGGATATCCCTGATATTGATTTTGTCATTCATCATGATGTTGGTGATAATGAAAGCGTTTATACTCATCGTGCCGGACGTACGGGTAGAGCTGGCAAGAAGGGGCAAAGTATTTCGCTTGTGGCGCCAAAAGAAATAAAAAAGATTTCTGATTTTGCAGAGCGCTTACAGATTGAAATAAAACCAAAACAATTGTTACAAGGGAAAATCGTAGATTTTAGACGAAGGCCAACCAATCGAAATCATGTGAAAAAAGAAAATAGAAATAATAAAGAATAGAAGATTTTTAGGAGGTGAACCCTATTGCTCATGTGATGATGAGTAGATAGGAAATTTTTGGATTATACGTCCGCAATACTTAATTTACTTTTAGTTGCTTTTTTAGTTGCACTTAACGGCTTTTTTGTCGCTGCGGAATTTGCCATTGTTAAAGTTCGTTCGTCAAGAATTGATACGTTAGTACATGATGGGAATACAAGAGCAAAATATGCAAAAAATTTAGTAGAGCACTTAGATGCGTATTTATCGGTTACGCAATTGGGAATTACTTTAGCGTCCCTTGGTTTAGGCTGGATTGGGGAGCCAGCGGTAGCTAGGCTTATTGATCCAATTACCAATAGTTTAGGTCTTTCACCTGAACTTAGTCATACGGTATCCTTTGCAGTTGCATTTTCTTTTATTACTGCGCTTCATATTGTCTTAGGCGAGTTAGCTCCTAAATCATTGGCAATTCAGAAGGCTGAAGGTGTAGTTTTATGGGTAGCTATTCCGATGATTATGTTTTATAAATTGATGTATCCTGCTGTGTGGTTTTTAAATCACGTTGCGAATTGGATTTTAAGATTAGTCGGTATTCAGGTTTCTAATGAGGGGGAAGCTGCACATACAGAAGAAGAGATTCGGATTTTGATGGAGGAAAGTCATAAGCAGGGCTATATCGATCAGACGGAGTTAACGTTTGTTGATAATATTTTCGATTTTGCCGAGCGCAATGTTAGAGAAGTGATGATTCCTCGTACGGATATGATTTGTATGTATGCCGAGGACCCTTTTGAAGAAAATATGAAAATTGCGCTGGAAGAGCATTTAACAAGATATCCGGTTTGTGATCCTGACAAAGATAATATTATTGGCTTTTTGCATATAAAAGATTTGCTTAGAGCGCTATCAACGGGCGAAAAGGATATGGATATTCGGAGTTTGACACGAAAAGTTACTGCTGTTCCGGAATCTATGCCACTTAGTAATTTGCTAAAATTGCTCCAAAAACATCGGGCACAGATTGCGATTGTCGTCGATGAATATGGTGGCACAGCTGGCATGGTAACAGTTGAAGATATATTAGAAGAAATCGTCGGAGAAATTCAAGATGAATTTGATGAAGAGCGACCATTTATCGAGCAGCGTGATGATAATACGTATTCAGTAGATGCAAGATTATTGTTAGAAGAAATTAATGATGAATTAGAAATAAATTTAGATTCAGAAAGCTTCGATACGATTGGTGGATGGTTATATTCAAGAATTGAAATGCCTCCAGTAATTGATGATAAAATCATTTACGAGGGCGATGAGTTTATTGTTGAGGAAGTAGACAATGTTCGCATAACGAGAATTTTGATTAAAGTCAATCATCCGCTTACCAAGAATTTCGAAGAAGAAGCGGACTTTGCAGATCGCAAAGAAGATAATTCTAAGAATGAGTAACCTTAAAAATAAAAGGGCATAATCAACTAATATTCAAAGTTGATTATGCCCTTTTTCTGTAGATTTTTTGAGCGTTTTTCTATGGATTTCCTCTTTGCTTATGTACTAAGATAAGTTTTTCACATAGGGGTTTATCTATAGACAAACAGAATTATGGTATGATAAAATTGATTTATCATTATAGTGAAGTTTTAGTATTGTTTTTTAAATGTATTTGTAGTTCAGCGAGAAAATCTAACTCATTTGTTTTTTGTGTTAGATCTTTTTGAGTAAAGATATTCTTGCTGATTAAAAGTTCGATTAGACTAGCTAAAATAAGTGAATTCTTATATTCCGTTTCTTTCAAATCGGCAATTTGACCGACTAAGTTAATATCATTTAATTTCATATATAACCTCCATGCGAGATAAAATGTGGCTGGTTGAGATAATTATTCCCTTTAATAGAACGAATAATACAATTATTTTGAAAATTTGTAGAGATTTTCTATTGGTTAGTTTTAGGGATAATTGCCGAAACGGTGTGTATTTTATCTAGAATGGAGGATTTTCTTTTATCATGGGTAGCAATAGACTTTCAAGACGTAATTTTTTAAAGTTGGTTGGAGGAGCGGGATTATTTGGCACAGGGATATTAGCTGCTGGGTGTAGCGGTAAAACAGCTGGTGGTAAAGGCTGGATTCCATCTCAGTATGAAGGAACAGGAAATTGGCAAGCTCAGGTAAAAGGGCGCATTGCCATTGCTTCAAGCAATGTATCTATTGAGCGAAATGATTCAAAATGCATACTTTGTGGACAATGTATCGAAGTTTGTAAAAAGGTAATGAGTGTTTATGGCAGTTATGAATTACCATTAAAAAAAGATATTCCTTGTGTGAATTGTGGACAATGCAGTTTATGGTGTCCAACTGGCGCAATTACTGAAAAAAATAATATTACAGATGTGGTAAAAGTATTAGAAGATCAGAATAAATATGTGATTGTCCAAACTGCACCAGCAACGAAAGTTGCTCTTGGTGAAGAATTTGGCATGGAGCCTGGCAGTATTGTTGAAGGAAAACAAGTTGCAGCTTTAAGAGCGCTTGGGTTTGATGCTGTGCTTGATACTTGTTTTTCGGCTGATTTGACAATTATGGAAGAAGCGGCAGAAGTGCTGTATCGTTTAAAAAATGTTCAGAATACTCTGCCACAGTTTACATCCTGCTGTCCTGGGTGGGTGAAATTCTGTGAGTATTACTATCCTGATTTACTAGAGCATATGTCAAGCTGCAAATCGCCACAACAAATGCTTGGTGCTGTGGCAAAGACCTATTATGCAACTAAAATGGGAATTAATCCAGCAAATATTGTTTCTGTAGCAATTATGCCGTGTACAGCGAAAAAGGCTGAAGCAAAACGCTCAGAAATGAATGCGAGTGGTAAAGAGATTGGCAATGAGCATATGATGGATGTTGATCTCGTATTGACGACTCGTGAATTGGCAAGATTGATAAAATTGAAGCAAATTGATATGACAAATTTAGATAATCAGGAATATGATTCTATTCTTGGCGAGAGTACTGGAGCAGGTAAAATTTTTGGCGTAACTGGCGGTGTAACTGAAGCGGCGGTAAGAACACTTTATTACTATGCAACGAAGAAAACCCCACCGGCATCATTACTAAATTGGCAGGAAGTTCGTGGGTTAAAAGGTGTAAAAGAAGCTACAGTCGATGTACCGGGCTTTGGAACCGTAAAGGTTGCTGTTTGTCATGGATTAAAAAATGCACGTGTAATTTTAAAGCAGGTTAGAGAAAAGAAATCGCCTTGGCAATTTATCGAATTTATGGCTTGTCCTGGGGGTTGTATCGGCGGCGGCGGGCAGCCGAAAAGTGCAGTTCCACCAACGGATGATGTTCGAACTGCTAGAATTGCAAGCCTTTATAAAATGGATGCGCAGCAATCGAAGAAGCGATTGAGCTATCAAAATGATGAAATCAATACTTTATATAAAGAATTTTTTCAAGAACCGCTGAGTGAAAAAGCGGAGCATTTACTGCATACGCACTATCAGGACAAAAGTAATCTGTTTACAGCGAAAAAAGATCTGTAAAAATGTAGATTATCATCTAGAAATGATTTTATTATCGGATGACTTTATTTTTAGGAGTGAGATGAATGGCACAGGATAAAGGCGTATTAGTAGATTTGACGAAATGCATTGGCTGTGGAAGTTGTACAGTTGCTTGCAAGCTTTGGAATAAACTTGATTTTAATGAAGAAAAACCAGCGCTTGGACATCAGGTAAAGTTAAACGATAAAAACTGGACGATTGTAAATAAAAAAGATGTCGTAACGAAAAATGGTGAGCCAGTTTGGCGGTTTATTAAGCAACAATGTATGCATTGTAGTGAGCCGGCTTGTGCATCTGCTTGTTTTTCAAAAGCACTGCAAAAGGATGAAAATGGGGCAGTTGTTTATTATCCTGATTTGTGTGTAGGGTGTCGTTATTGTATGATAGCCTGCCCATTTGATGTACCAAAATACGAATGGGAAAAACCGATGCCGCTCGTAACGAAATGCCAGATGTGTTCAACGCGTATTGCCAAGGGTGAATCACCAGCTTGCGTAGATGTATGTCCAACCTCGGTAATGAAATTTGGAAATCGTAATGATCTGCTTGCAGAAGCGGAACGAATTGTTCGTTCAGATAATAAATATGTAAGAAAGATATATGGTGCAACTGAAGTTGGCGGGACAAATTGGCTCTATATTTCCGATGTTGATTTTGCACAGCTTGGGTTTAAAATGAATTTAGAAACGACACCTCCTTCTGATTATACGAAAGGCTATTTGTCTAAAGTTCCATTTTTGGCAGTTGGCTGGGGTATGTTGTTAACGGCAATGGCAGTTTATACAAAACGCCGGAACAAATTAGAAAAGGAAAGAGATGCTAACGACCATGAGTAAACCAAACATTATAAAATTTCACGGACTCATTTTTACAATTACAGCTTTTAGAGCTTTATTGACAGCATTTGTTTTAATTGGTGCGGGGATTATTGTTACCAGACTTTTAACAGGATTCAGCATTGTTACTAATTTAAGTGATGCATGGCCATGGGGATTATGGATAGCCTTTGATGTATTTACTGGAGTTGCTTTAGCCGGTGGAGGTTATTCTACAGCTTTTTTAGCACACATTTTGCATTGTGAAAAGTATCAATCTGTAGCTAGATGTTCCTTATTGGTTTCCCTAGTAGGGTATATTTGGGTAATGACAGCTGAGATTTTAGATATTGGACAGTGGCTCAATTTTTGGCGTCCTTTTGTATCCTGGGGACATGATTCTGTACTATTTGAAATTTTTTGGTGTATTATGATTTATACGAGCATTCAAGTGTTAGAATTTGGTGAAATTTTCACGGAAAAATTCGGGAAATGTTTTCATCAATATTTTAAAAAAGCTTTACCGTTCTTATTAATTTTAGGGGTATTGTTTCCAACGTTTCATCAGGCTTCCTTGGGTGGGCTATTTTTATTAGCAAAATCAAGAATGTATGCTTTATGGTGGAGTGAATATTTACCCATTTTTTTCTTGATGTCATCCTTCTTTGTCGGACCGGCAACTGTATGTGTGGTAAACTGGCTGACACGTAAATTCTTCAAAAATGATGTTCCGGTAGAGGTCTTAACAAGCATAGCAAGGCTAGGCGGAAAAGTGATGCTTGCTTATTTAGGACTAAAAGTTTTTGATTTATTTATGCGTGGACAGCTTGGCTTAGTTTTTTATGGTAATCTAGAAAGTGATTTTTTCCTTACTGAAATGCTAGTCGGGCTTATTTTACCGATTATGATTGTGTTTAGTAAATATGGTGAAACGCGTAATGGTTTGATGCTTTATGGAGTATTGACATGTCTTGGTCTAGTGATCAACCGTATGAATACGGTATTTACTTCGATGTATGGACATTTACAGAGTGTTTATATTCCATCGATATGGGAGTTTGCTGTGACTTTGGCGATTGTATCCATGGCAACTTTAGTTTATTGTTTTCTTGTTGATAATTTCAATGTGCTCAATAGAAATAATAAATTGCAATCTGATACTGAGGCGGAAGAAAAAGTTCTTGAGGAGTCGCATGGCAATATATAAATGTTCTAATTTTCACTGGCGTCAAAGCAGCAGCATGAAGGCACGATAAGAACTAAGGGCTTTGTTTGCTATAAAGTAAACTTGGTTCAGATGGAGTTGTTACTCCATCTGAACCTTAGTGGTTTTTATCATGATAGCGAATAGTGGTTTTAGGAAGAGGAGAAAGACACTATTTGTTTGCTTAATGCATTAGCTGTATGAAAAGCAGAGAATTTTTCGCTTATAGTGTTACTTTGGGGGATTATATTTTGATGAAAATGTAGAAATAGCAGTCATATGATAATTAGTATTGTTGATGTATTACGATATGTATTTTTTGTTATTGCTTGCTATGGAAAGGATGCTATTTATGGAGAAGAAGTACAGACAGCTTGAGCTTTTAGGATGGACTTTTACAATTACCCCTATGCGTTTTTTTTTAACGGGATTAGCACTTATTTGTTTGGGGACAATCATAGTAAGACTTGTTACGGGATATCAGTATGTTACAAATTTGACTGATGAAACACCTTGGGGACTTTGGATTGCATTTGATGTCATGACAGGAGTTGCACTTGCCGGCGGTGGTTATTCTACAGCGTTATTAGTACATAGTTTTGATTACAAAAAATACAGAGTAGTTGCCAGAGGTGCTCTTTTAACATCTCTCTTTGGCTATATCTTAGTTATGGTTGGTTTATTTTTAGATATTGGACAATGGTATAATTTCTGGCGTCCATTCGTTTCATGGGGGTATAGCTCCGTTTTATTTGAAGTTTTCTGGTGTGTTTCTATTTATACAACGATACTTAGTTTAGAGTTTTGCGAAGTTTTAACAGAGCGTATTGCTAAGAGTTATCATTTGAAAGTATTAAAGATTTTACCGATTTTGATTATTATCGGGCTTATTTTCCCAATGATGCATCAATCCTCACTAGGTGGTTTGTTTTTGCTGTTTAAAGCGAAAATGTATCCACTTTGGTGGAGTGAGTTTTTACCGCTGTATTTCTTACTTTCATCCTTCTTCGTTGGCTCAGCAATGGTCTGTGTGGAAACTGATTTAGCGAGAAGAGGGTATGCACATGAAGTTCCTCATAATGTGCTAAAACGTTTAACACGTGTTGGTGGAAGAGTTATGGTGGCATATCTTTTACTAAAACTTTATGATCTTACAGTTCAAAATCAATGGGGATTATTATTGGAAAACAGCTTGCAAAGTAATTTATATATTGTGGAAATGGTGTTTGGTATTATTATACCGATTTGTCTAATTTTTAGTTCAATTGTGAATACTAGACGTGGTCTGATGCTTTACTCATGGCTAACGGTTGGTGGAGTTGTCTTAAATCGGATGAATAACGTATTTACTTCAATGTATACTAACGGAAACTATTTCCCATCGGTTTGGGAGTTTATCGTGAGTATTGGCTTAATTTCTATAGGATGTTTAATCTACTGCTTTATTGTGGAAAACTTTAAAGTTATTGGCGATGAATATGCCGTACAAGTTCGTGTGCAAAATGCTAATAATAGTGGATTGCAAGTTTGGTCTTCTAGTGCTCAGCAAGTATTTGAGGATAAAAAATAGTTTTACAATGATGTAGTAAAAGTACAGAGGAATTTTTCCTCTGTACTTTTTTGTTTTCTAGAGTTATAATGTAAGCGATAGCGAAAGAAAAATTTTTTTCGGCTAATATATAAATTGTATTTATATATTAGCTAATAAAATATAATCAAATGAAATATAATTATAACTAGAGTTTATAAGAGAAAAGTTATGATGATTAATTTTTTTTAATAATTAAGATAAGTAAAAGTTATTTTAGTATTATTTGGTTATTAATAATATTAATGACACCATAACTATACGTAGTTACTATCAGTAATATACGAGGATGTTATGGTTTTTTATTTTAAGATATTTATCTTAAAGAAATGGAGGGGAATGAAATGAAAAATAAAATTTCGCGAAGAAATTTTTTAAAGTTGGTAAGCAGTACAGGTGTTTTAGGAACTAGTGTATTAGCAGCAGGATGTAGCGGCAAACCTTCTGGAGGTACTGGTTGGATGCCGAATCAATACGAAGGATCAAAAAACTATCCGATAAAAGTAAAAGGCAGAATTGCAATTGATAGCAAGAATCCATCAATTATGCGCGATGATGCGAAATGCATTTTATGCGGTCAATGTTTGGAAGTTTGCCAAAATGTAATGAGTGTATATGGAAGCTATGAACTACCGATAAAGGATGATACCCCTTGTGTGCATTGCGGACAATGTACTTTGTGGTGTCCAACGGGAGCAATCACGGAAAAATCAAACATTAACGAGGTAGTAAAAGCATTAAATGACCCGACTAAATTTGTCATCGTGCAAACCGCACCAGCAACACGGGTTGGATTAGGGGAGGAATTTGGACTTGAAGCGGGTACAATCGTTGAGGGAAAACAAGTAGCTGCACTAAAAAAGATAGGATTTGATGCGGTTGTTGACACAACGTATTCGGCAGATTTAACAATTATGGAAGAAGCATCGGAAGTTGTTCATCGAGTGCTGAAAGAACCGAATAAGCTGCCTCAATTTACTTCGTGTTGTCCGGGATGGGTAAAATTTTGTGAATACTTTGGATCCGATATTATGGAACATTTATCAAGCTGTAAATCACCACAACAAATGCTTGGTCCATTAACAAAAACTTATTATGCGAAGCATAAAAACATTCATCCGAAAGATATTGTTTCTGTTTCTATCATGCCTTGTACGGCAAAAAAATACGAATGTAATCGTCCCGAAATGAATGCAGCAGGAATAATGTTGGGGGATAAAAATATTCGTGATGTGGATTATGTCCTAACTACACGCGAATTAGCGAGATTGATAAAAATGAATAATATTGATCTAACTACACTCGAAGATACTGAATACGACTCAATTCTAGGAGAAGGTACAGGGGCAGGAAAAATTTTTGGTACTACAGGTGGAGTAATGGAAGCTGCAGTTCGTACTTTATATTGGTTGGTAACAAAGCAAGATCCGCCGGAAGTGTTATTAGATTGGCAGGCAGTTCGCGGATTAGCAGGGGTAAAAGAAGCCTCGGCAAATGTACCGGGTGTTGGTGAAGTAAAAGTTGCAGTATGCAGCGGTTTAAAAAATGCGCGTATTATTATGGAGAGAATTCGTAATCATACGGCACCTTGGCAATTTGTTGAATTTATGGCTTGCCCAGGCGGTTGTATTGCTGGTGGTGGACAGCCAAGAACTTCCCTGCCACCAAGTGATGAAGTAAGAACTTTAAGAATGCAAAATTTATATAAACTGGATAGTAAGAGAAGCATAAAGCGTTTAAGTCATAAAAATAAAGAAGTGCAAGATTTATATGATCAATTTTTAGAAAAACCACTGAGTGAAAAAGCTGAGCAATTATTGCATACGCATTATACGGATAGAAGTCATCAATTGACAATAAAAAAATAAGTGATGTGAGGTGAAAAAGATGTCTACGACGAAAGGGGTATTAGTAGATTTAACAAAATGTATTGGTTGTGGCAGCTGCACTGTAGCATGCAAATTGTGGAATGGAACTGATTTTAATAAAGAAAAACCGGCGACAAATGAGACTGGAAAAGAAGCGGTTTTAAATGATAAAAACTGGACGATTGTAACAAAACACGAAATAAAAGACAATCAGGGGAATCCTATATGGCGTTTTGTTAAACAACAATGTATGCACTGCCTTGAGCCAGCTTGTGCATCTGCTTGTTTTTCGAAAGCCTTGCAAAAGGATGAAAATGGTGCGGTGGTTTATTATCCGGATTTATGTGTCGGTTGTCGATATTGTATGGTAGCATGTCCTTTTGATGTTCCTAAATATGAATGGGAAAAAGCGCTGCCTTTTGTAACGAAGTGTCAAATGTGTTCGTCGAGGATTGCGCATGGAGAGGCGCCGGCTTGTGTTGGTGTTTGCCCAACGAATGTGATGACATTTGGTAATCGTGATGATTTATTAGAAGAAGCTGAGCGTAGAATTCATAGTGATGCAAAGTATATACAAAAAATTTATGGAGCGACTGAAGTTGGTGGGACAAACTGGCTGTATATTTCAGATGTTGACTTTGAAAAGCTTGGTTTTAAAACGCATTTAGAATCGATACCACCATCTACGTATACAGAGCGTTATTTATCAAAAGTACCGTTTTTAGCAGTTGGTTGGGGAGCTTTTTTGGCTGGTCTTGCTTACTATAGTAATAGAAGAAGTAAATTGGAAAAAGAAAAACAACAAGAAGAGTAGGAGGGGATAGATATGGGGCGCACATATAAACAACTAGATTTTTTAGGTTGGAAGTTTACAATTACGCCGATTCGATTTATATTAACTGGATTTGTAGCGATATGCGCGGCAATTATTGTAGTTCGTCTCTTAACAGGATTCGGTCTGGTAACAAACTTAAATGATCAATGGCCGTGGGGCTTATGGATTGCTTTTGATGATATGGTAGGGGTAGCACTTGCCGGTGGTGGATATGGTTCTGCGTTATTGGTTTATAGCTTTCGCTATCAAAAGTATGAAGAAGTTGCACGCGGTGCGTTGTTAACTTCTTTGTTTGGTTATATCTTAGTTATGGTTGGATTACTCCTTGATATTGGTCAATGGCATAACTTTTGGCGTCCAATGGTATCAATGGGATATACTTCAGTTTTATTTGCGGTATTAGTTTGTGTATCTATTTATGTAACAGTAGCTGGATTACAATTCTTTTGTGAAATTGTTACAGAGAGAATTAGTGAAAGAGTAAATAAAATCGCCATGAAAATTGTTCCCTTTTTAATTTTCATTGGGCTAATTTTTCCGGTAATTCATCAAGCGACTTTGGGCGGATTATTTTTAATCATGAAATCAAAAATGGATCCGATTTGGTGGAGTGAATTGATGCCGCTTTACTTTTTACTTTCTTCATTTTTCGTTGGCTCAGCGATGTTATGCTTGGAAACAGAATTAGCAAGAAGAGCATATTCGCATACGATTCCAGTAGATGTGTTGAAAATGTTGTCTCGTGTAGGTGGCAGAGTTATGATTGCTTATGTACTGATTCGATTTGGTGATCTATACTGGAATGACAAAATTGCATTTTTATTTGATGGATCATTTTCTAGTAATATGTTTTGGTTAGAAATGGTGGCAGGAATATTTATTCCGATAGCAATCATTTTTAGTTCGCTGGCAAATCAACGGGCATGGTTAGTCATTTACGGGACTTTAACAGTAGGTGGCGTAATTTTAAATCGTATGAATTATACATTTACTTCTATGCTGAGTTATCATGGCACAGGATACTTCCCTTCGATATGGGAGATTTTAATTAGCATTGGGTTAGTAAGCCTAGGATGCTTAATTTATTGCTTTATTGTAGAAAATTTCAATATTCTTGGCGGAGCACATGCGATTCAAACTAAAATATTAAATTCGTTTGCCAATAGTGAAAATTCATGGGCAAAATGGATTGCTATGGGGAAACAGTATCAAGATGAAGTGCATGCACAAAGTAAAAAAATCTAAAAAAATGATAGTTGGGCAAATCATTTCTCGCCTCAACTATCATTTTTTTATTTATCTATTAAGTAATATATGGTAAGATAATGTCGAGAAAAGAAGAAGGAATATATTGGACGATGGTGGGTGAATTGATGTATCAGAAGATTTTGAATTTATTTGAGACTATTGAAAAATTTCCTGTAATAAGCTCCATACGAAATGGACTAGTAATGACAATACCAATTGTATTGATTGGCTCATTCATTCTAATCTGCAAAAATATTCCTGTTCAAGAATATCAAAGTTTTTTATCTTCATTTGGCAATGGTGTTGTTTTAAACATTATGAATTATATCTATGATGCTACTTTTGGGATGTTGGCACTTTACATTATGTTAGCAATTAGCAGTGTATATGCGAGAGATAATATAGAATTATACGGTTCTAAGTATGGAATCCCATTAACAGCAGTTGCTTGCTTTTTTATTTTTACAGGCGCTTCAGGAAATAATTTTAATTTGACTTCATTTGGTGCTTTAGGGGTGTTTACTGGCATCGTATCTGCAATCATTCCAGTTCTTTTCTATCAATATGGAAAAAATATTTCTCAAAAGTGTTATTATAAATTTTCTTCAGTTGGTGTAGACAGTAATATAAATAAAGCAATTTCGGAAATCTTTCCGATCTTGTTCATTATTTTTCCTTGTGCGAGCATAAACGCATTTGTTGTACAAGGATTAGGATATTCTTCATTTCAAGATTTTTTTTTACAGATAGCTAACTTGTTATTTTCTCAAGAAGGCAGGTCCTTTTTGGGCGGAATTTGCTGGGTTTTTTCTACTACTTTTTTATGGTTTTTGGGTGTTCATGGAAGTAATGTTTTGGAAGGAGTTGCACAGCATTTATTTCCTTCAACGGTAGTCCTTAATGTTCCTGTAACTAGCATGGGGGGGATCCCTCATGAAATTTTGACGAAAGAATTTTTTAATATTTATATTCTTATGGGCGGGTGTGGAACTTCGACATGTTTATTGTTGGCGGTTTTTTTCTTTAGCAAACGGAAGAGCAGCCGTGGAATAGCAAAAATTGCGGCAGTACCGATACTTTTTAATGTAAGTGAAATTTTAGTATTTGGGTTACCTACTGTATTTAATCCTATTTTATTTATTCCGTTTATTGGTGTCCCGATTATTGGCTATTGTATTGCCTATTTTTCCGTAAGTATAGGACTTGTTCCTGTGATAACACATGATATTCATTGGACGATGCCAATATTTTTTTCAGGTTATTTTGCAACGGAGTCGTACATGGGAGCAGTGTTACAAGGCATCATTTTGCTTGTAGGTACATTCATTTATCGTCCGTTCATTCGGGTATATGACGCAGAAAAAATTCGTATATCTAAAAATTATTTGCAAGATTTAATTGATACTTTACAAAAAAATGAGCAAATAAATAAAAATATTATTTTAACACAATTACAAGATCAGCGTGGGAGGTTAGCAAAAGCACTGCTTGTTGAGTTAAATGAAGCGTTAAAAGAAAAAAAATTAAAGCTTTTTTATCAACCTCAGTATAATCATTCACAGCAATGTGTAGGAGCAGAGGCTTTATTGCGCTGGGAACATGAATTTTTAGGGATGATTTATCCGCCATTAATGATAAAATTAGCGGAAGAAGCAGGTTTTTTAAAAGATTTAGAAAAATTCGTTGTTGTGCGAGCAGTGCATGATATGGAATTTATTAATTTCAACCGAAAAGAGCCATTAAAAATTTGTATCAATGTATCGGCTATTACAATACAAGATACAACTTTTGAAAAGTTTTTAGATGAGGTTTCTAAGAAAAAGTCGGTTCAAAAAGGAAGTATCTGTTTAGAAATTACTGAACAAACTGCTTTATGTTGTGATGAGGATACAGAAGCGATGTTTGCACGAATTCGCAAACGAGGTTTTCAGCTAGCCATTGATGATTTTTCTATGGGACATACTTCATTAAAGTATTTGCAAGTGAATCAATTTGATATGGTGAAGCTAGATGGAACACTGGTAAAAAAAATCATGGAGAATCCAAGATCGAAAGAAATTGTTTCTTCTATCATTGCGTTGTCGCATACACTTGGGTTTACTGTTTTAGCTGAATATGTAGAGACTGAAAATCAGCGAGTTGAATTAGAAAAATTAGGATGTTTAAACTATCAAGGCTATCTTTACAGTCCCGCGATAGAGTTTGAGGAGTTTATCCGATATATTGAAAAGAGACCAGAAGAAGCTGGCTCAATAAAATAAATAGGCAAGTTAGTTGGAGAGGCTTAGCAATATAATTCATAAGATAAATTTTCAGCTAATTTGCTAAAAATAGTGATTATTTTTTAATAAATTTATACAACAGAATAACTGCTTCAAAGTAGATTAGAAAAAGTGGCTCTATAATAAAGGGATGGTCGTGATGAATTTCAAAATCACTACATTGATTATAGAGTCATTTTTTATTGCAAAATACATAAATTTTTACATTGAATAAAAATATTTACAAATAAAAGTGGAAAATATATAATAAAAGCATAACTTGTAAAATTTATGTAGATTATTACAGATAAAGTATCTTTGTGGGGAAACAGTAAGATTATAGCGAAAAAATAATGAAGTGATGAAGAACAGTCTGTACATGGACACTTGGACTGTCTGGAGCTAATAGTGTAACCGCTCATTTTCTATTGGAGAAAGTGGGTGGTTTTTTATATAGAAGGAGGGTGTAATTTTAGGATAAACTTTAAATAGTATTTAAGTAGTTATCTATTTAGGATGATTTTAGAAGGGGTGATTTTGTGCAATATAAACTCAATTGGTGTGATTCAGTAAAAGCAATATTTATTTCAAATAACAAAGCATTTTCGGTACTTAGTATTCTCTTATTTATTATGCCGATTATTATTTGCCGTTTTTATGTACCAGAGGATCATTTTATAATATGGCTTATTGTAATTTTTGGAGTTATTATGCCGTTGGTACTTTTTGCAATTCAGAATTTTCAAAGTGGATGGAGGATTGAGGAGGACATTTTAGAGATAAAAGCTTTTACAATAAAAAGAAAAATCAAAATATCTTTGACTCAAATTGCTCTTATCGGAAAAGAGAGTGAATGGAGTCCACAGTTTCGTATATGCGGTGTCGGTATTCCAGGTCTATTGGCAGGAAAATGTAGATTAAGAAACAAAAAGCAGGCGGTAGTATTTCAACATTTAGAACAATCAGAGCAATTACTCATTGAAACAAATGGAGAGTATTATCTTATCGGTCATATAGGGATAGAAAATCTTTATAATCAATTGATCGAATTGGGTGCAAAGGTAAAAGACTTTGAAATTTTATCTGAGTAAAGATAAACAAAGAATACCAAATCTGGGAGGGATACTATGGAGTATCAGATTGGATTTTTAGAAGCATTAAATGTAATGTATATTACGGGAAATTTTTTCGCAACAGCATTGTTAATTTTTTTTGAGATTATCCCTTTTATTTTTTCTGTTTTTTTGTATAGGATAGTAGCAAGCCGTATAGCAAAGATTTTCTCTATTTTTTTATTCTTTCTTTTTATATGCCTCTTTTTGTTTATTGGTTTAATTCCAGTGTGTAATAGTGGATGGCAGATAGATGGAAATACATATCATATAAACGCATATCTTTCATCTGATGATGTTCAAATAAGTGGTATGGAAATAGGATTTGTAGATTTTGAAAGTGAGTGGGAACCGGTATGGCGTGAATCAGGTGCAGGTGTTCCCGGATTGGGAACAGGACGTTATCGCTTGAAAAATGATAAAAAAGCACTTGTTTTTAATCATTATTACCAAAGAAAACTACTGCTGATTTCCGCTAATGATAAGTATTACTTAATTGGGCATCCGGGGATAAAGCAGCTTTATGATGAATTGATTCGGCTTGGTGCACATAAAAGAAGTTTTGCAAACAATGAGGTGGTTAAATGATTCCGTCAACGCTTGTACTAAGAACAAGGGGGACGCTAAGAACAAGGGGGACGTTCCTTTTTTGTCACTAATAATACACTTGAATATAATTGGGACGGAGAGGTGATAAAATGTCGCGCGAAGCAAGAAGGTTAAGTAAGAGTGGATTTTATCATGTAGTATTTAGGGGAATTAATCATCAAAATATCTTTGAGGAAGAGCAAGATTTTGAATATATGCTGGAAATCATCAAAAAATTAAAACAAGAAATGCAGTTTGAGATTCATGCATATTGTTTAATGGCAAATCATGTACATATTCTATTGAAAGAAGCCCATCTAGGGGATATATCAGCAATAATAAAGAGATTATTAACAAAATACGTAATGAAATTTAATAAAAAATATCAAAGAAGCGGAGCTTTAATAGGAAGTAGATACAAAAGTAAAGTAGTAGAAATTGATGAATACTTCATTCCTTTGATTGTATATATACATCAAAACCCATTGAAAGCGGGAATTGTAAAAAGATTAGAAAACTACAAATATAGTAGTTTTAATGAATATAGAGGTAAACAAGAATTTGTGGATGTAAAATTATCATTAGAAATGTTAGGAATAAAAGAATGGGAAAAAGCTCATGAAAAGATAGTAGAAAATGAATTTGAAGTAAGCGGACGAAAAAAACTAAGTGAACAAGAAATTCGCCAGATAATCATAAAGACTACGAATAATATGGAGCCGCATAGGATAGGAAGTTTTGAAATAATAGAACGAAATAAAATTTTGAGAAAGTTGAAAAAATTAGGATTATCAATAAGAGAGATAGAACGAGCAACAGGAATATCAAGAGGTATTATAGCGAGATGTTGACAAAAAAGGAACGTCCCCAATTGTTACTCTTTCAATTGTTACTATTTATCGAATGAAATATATAGAATATTATTTTATTGTCCCATATTAAAGGTGTTATTTAAAGCATTCAACGAAGTAAGCGGGATTATGTTATAATAATTAAAGAATTTTAGTTTGCAAAGAGGTTATTAGATGATTTTATCAATTGAAAATTTAACGAAAACGTATGGTGATAAAACTTTATTTGAAAATATTAGTTTTGGTATTGATGAAGGGGACAAAATTGGAATTGTTGGTGTAAATGGAACGGGAAAGTCCACTTTTATCAAGACGATTGCCGGGCTACTTCCGGTGGATTCGGGAAACTTGATAAAAGCGAAGACGATGCGGGTTGGGTATTTAGCGCAAGATAGTGAGTTGGATGCAGAAAATACAATTTTGATGGAAGTTTTTAAAGGCACTGATCCATTAATGCAAGTGTTGCGTGAGTATGAAATGTTGCTGTCGATTAGCGAAAAAGCGGCTGAAGATAAAAAAATACAACAACAATTGCTCAATTTAAGTCAAAAGATTGATGAGTTGGATGGATGGCAAATTGAAAGTGATGCGAAGACTGTTCTAACGAAACTTGGAATACGTGATTATAATCTAAAGGCGGGGCAGCTTTCTGGTGGAATGGCGAAACGGGTAGCACTTGCGAGTGCCTTGATTCAGCCTTGTGAATTATTGATTTTAGATGAACCTACGAATCATTTGGATAGTGAAACAATTTGTTGGCTAGAAGAATATTTGAAAAAAGCAAAAGGTGCACTTTTGATGATTACGCATGATCGTTACTTTTTAGATAAAGTTTCGACAAAGATTCTTGAGCTTGATAAAGGAAAAGCTTATACATATACGGGAAATTACACAAATTTTCTTGAGTTAAAAATGATGCGGGAAGAACAAGAAGAGGCAAGTGAAAGAAAACGTCAGAATTTATTGCGTACAGAATTAGCATGGATGCGTCGTGGTGCACAAGCTCGTTCGACAAAACAAAAAGCGAGAATTGAACGGTTTGAAGAATTAAGTAATAGAAAAGTTGACATTCAAAACGCTAAAATGGAAATGAGTTTGGGTTCTACGCGTCTCGGTAAAACGGTAATTGAGCTTGAAAATGTCAGCTATGAAGTAAATGGTGAGAAAATTATCGATGATTTTTCCTATATTGTCCTGAGAAATGACCGGGTAGCGATTATTGGGAAAAATGGTTCGGGAAAAACAACGTTACTTAATTTAATTGCTGGAAAAATTGAACCGACAAATGGCATTATAAAAATTGGGCAAACCGTTAAAATCGGATACTTTTGTCAAAGTAATGTGGATATGGATGAAAGATTGCGTGCGATTGAGTATATTCGCGAAGCGGCGCATTTTATGACGATGGCTGATGGAACAAAGCTTAGCGCAAGTCAATTGATGGAACTGTTTTTATTTCCGGGGAATTTGCAATGGACGCCAATTGCAAAATTATCCGGTGGGGAGAAAAGACGTTTATTTTTGCTTAGAATTTTGATGAGCGAACCAAATGTATTATTGCTTGATGAGCCAACAAATGATTTGGATATTCAAACATTAGCGATATTGGAAGATTTTATTGACAATTTTAATGGGGCAATTTTATTTGTTTCGCATGACAGATATTTTATTGATCGTTTAGCAGATAAGGTTTTTGCTTATGAGGAAAATGGTAAATTAACGCAATATATTGGTGGATATTTAGATTACAAAGCGATTTTAGATAAGCGGGCAGAAGATAATAAAACAGTGGTAAATGAGATTAAAACTGCGCCGAAAGAAAAACCTCGTATGATAGCAACTAAGCGTAAACTTTCATTTAAAGAGCAAAAAGAGTATGACGAAATTGAAGCTGTGATTGCTAGTGCTGAAGGTGAACTAAAAGCCGTACGTTCACAAATCAATATGGCTGGTGCAGATTTTGAACTTCTTGCACAGTTGACTAAAGATGAAGGGCAGTTAGTAAAAAGGCTAGAGAATTTAATGGAACGATGGGCATATCTTGAAGAAATTGTTGAAGGTCAATCGTAGGAGGATATCTTATTGTTTGTGTAGAAAATTACGTACAAGATGAATATAAAGGGGGAGTCTAATTATGCAATTTAAGTTTTTCCATAATAACTTAAACGTTTTTGACTTAGAAAAAAGTTTGGCTTTTTATCATGAAGCTTTAGGATTAAAAGAAGTACGCCGTAAGGAAGGAAAGAATTTCACTTTAGTATTTTTGGGCGATGGTACTACTTCCCATCAATTAGAGCTGACTTATTTACATGAAAGAAAAGAGCCATATAATTTAGGCGAAAATGAATTCCATTTGGCTTTTTTAGTGGAAGATTATGAAGCAGCACATGCATTGCATGAAAAAATGGGTTGTATTTGTTATGAGAATAAAGAAATGGGCATTTATTTTATTAGCGATCCAGATGGATATTGGTTAGAAATATTGCCAGCATCTAGATATCAATAATAGGGATAATAGAAAGATGGTGTGATGATTTGGCAAAACGTAAAAGTTCGATGCAAAAAAATTTTAAATTGAATCGTCCTAAAATTGAGAAGAAAGTAAAACCGGAAGAGTTTCAGGAAGTACCCAAAATTGCAAATATCCATCAAAATCCATGGTTTATCATGCTCGTAACCTTTATTTTCTTTCCAGCGGGATTGTTTTTGTTTTATCGTTATGGTAAATATTCTAAAACAACGAAAATTTTTGGAATTATTGCATTTTTGTTGTTGATGGGAACGGGCTTATATTTGGCAACAAAACCAAATCAATAATGGATATTTAGTATTTTAAGAATTTTAGCAATTTATTTAAATTACTGAAATGTCCTTGTGTATCATATAAATAAGAAATGCCGAGAGAAAAAAGTTTCTTTTTCGGCATTTCTTATTATCCATAGGAATAAAGTAGATTATGATATAACTCGGAACAAGATTTCTCCCACCTCTAAATAGGTGCGAGCGTAACTGTAAATAACAGGTGTGGCATATATCTTCTGCCTCGTTGAAACGTCGAGTGGGAGGCTTTCTTGAGGAAAACATTTATAATGCAATTAGAAGATTTAAAATAGGCTGGTGGTTGTATGGGAGCTATAGAGTCAAAGATAAATGAATTTTTACAGGAGTTTGAGATTGATTCTAGCCAATTAAAGAGGATTGCCGATGCTTTTTGCCAGGAAATTGAACGGGGATTAAAAAAAGAAAAATCTTCTTTTAAAATGTTAAAATCCTATTTGCAATTACCAAATGGTGAAGAAAAAGGACATTATTTAGCTTTGGATTTTGGAGGAACTAATCTGCGTATATTGCTAATTGCATTGCTTGGACAAGGGCGTTTTAAAGTGATAAAAAAAGTGACTGCGCCGTTAATTACGGAATCGTATAATTATATAACTAACAATGTTTGTGCGGAAGAGTTATTTGATTTTATTGCGGAATTAATTAGAAAAGTTACGGATGATGAATATAGATATTTTTTAGGCCATACATTTTCTTTTCCATCAGAGCAGTCTGCATTAAATCATGCGCGACTCATAGTATGGACGAAAGAGTTTGCTGTACAAGGAGTGGAAGGAAAGGATGTTAATGCATTGCTAAGTGATGCATTAATAAGGAAAGGTCGTAGTAATATTATTCCAGTAGCTGTTATCAATGATACGGTTGCAACGATATTAGCGGCTGCATATAAGGATGATTGTGTTCATATTGGTTCAATTTGTGGAACTGGGCATAATACAGCTTATCTAGAATCTTATGACGGAAAGCGATGTCCAATGATTATCAACTTGGAATCCGGTAATTTTAGTCATTTACGATTAAATACGTTTGACAAGATTTTAGATCAACAAAGTGAAAAGAAGGGTGAACAATTATTTGAAAAAATGGTTGCTGGAAAATATTTAGGACGGTTGCTTGTATTGGTTTTGAAGGAGTTAGGTATGATAAAACAGGAGATAGTGCTTACAAGCAAAGATTTATCAGAGATTATACAAGATTCTAGTCCTAATTATCGGAAAATAAAAGAAATTTTTTTCGCTCAAATTGAAGATACTTTTACAGAGATAGAATATTCATATATTGTAGAGATTGCGAAACGGATTATCAGGCGTTCGGCAAGACTTGTAACGGCTGGGTATATTGGAATTATACAACATATGGATTTTAATTTTAATAACAAGCATCATATCGCGATTGATGGTTCTTTATATGAGAAAATGCCTGGCTATGCACAATTAATTCAGAAGACTTTTGTTGAACTTTTAGGAGATGAAAAAGCAAAAAATATTAAGGTTATTTTAGAAAATCAAGGTTCTGGTATTGGCGGCGCTATTGCAGCGGCTATTTTCAATGAAGGAAGACTTGATTCGGATAGAATTGTAACGCCATCTGAATCCTAGTCATCAGATAAAAATACTTGCTGAAAATGAGGTAAAGCTTATGGAACAGAGATTAAATTTAAAATTGCAGCAGAAATTAGCTATGACTCAACAATTGAGGCAGGCAATTGAGATTTTACAGCTATCTGCGCAGGAATTATCAGATTTGGTTGAAAGTGAATTTTTGGAGAATCCAGCAGTGGAATTTGAAGAAGAGTATGATGATAATTCAGAAAATGAAACTACGTATTCGTTCGAAGAAATTAAAGCTTTAGCTAAATATTTAGATGATGATACCAGTTATTCGAATGCTATGATAAATCCTGATCGAGAAGAAGTTAATTTTGAATCAAAGTCATCTTTAAAGCCGAGCTTGCTTGAAACTTTAGAACTTCAAGTAGAGTTAAGTTTTGTTGATCCTTTGCAGAGAAAAATTGCCCAATATATGATTGGGTGTATAGATGATAATGGATACTTAAAGAATTCTGTAGAAGAATTTGCAGCAATTTTTCATCAGAAAAGGAATTATATAGAAGAGGTACTAGAGGTTATTCAAACTTTTGAGCCGGATGGCGTAGGGGCAAGATCATTGAAAGAGTGTTTGACGATTCAAGCAAAGCAACAGGATGTTTATCATGGAATTGTTCAGCTTCTAATTGATTCTTATTTGAATGAACTGGGGCAGCAAAACTATAAGGCAATTGCAAAACAAATTCATTTTTCACCTAGTGAAGTACAGCAGGCTGCTAAAATTATTCAAAAGTTTAATCCAAAACCTGGTTTGCAGTTTGGTAGTGATCAGGCTGAATATATTACTCCTGATGTAATTGTAAGAAAAATTAACAATGAATACGTTGTGATTATTAATGATTATGGGTTAGCAAAACTTAGAATTAGTAAAAGTTATGAGAATATAGCAGATTTAGATAGCGAAACGAAGAAATATATTGAAGGAAGAGTTAATGCAGCTACTTGGTTGATGCGAAGTATTGAGCAACGTCGGAATACTTTATATAGAGTAATGACTGCAATTGTTGAGCAGCAAAAAGAATTTTTTGATAAAGGTCAGAAGTTTATGAGACCTTTGTTGATGAAAACAATAGCTGAAGAATTAGACATTCATGAATCAACGGTAAGTCGTACTGTTGCTAACAAATATGCACAAACCCCATATGGATTAATTCGTTTAAAAAATTTCTTTCAGGCAAATTTAGGCATACATCAAGAAGAGCTAATTGCTGGTCAGATAAAAGATGTGATGAGAGATTTTATTGAACTTGAAGATAAAAAAAATCCATTAAGTGATCAGCAGATATGTGAATTACTGAAAGAAAAAGATATGAAAATATCGCGACGGACAGTGATGAAGTATCGCGAACAGATGGGATATCCTTCATCAATGAAAAGGAAAAAATATTAAAAAATTAGGCGGTTTCTGAGATAAGAAATCGCCTAATTTTTTAATGTTTTGAAATATATTTGTCGGATTTCAAAAAAGTTTGTTAAAAAAGTGTGAATTTTATAAAAAGTGATTGTTATTTTTTTTACTATCGAATATAATGTACTGCATGGGATAAAAATATTACAATTTAACAAAGGTTTTTGATAAGGATTGCAAGAGAGTTTTTAGCTGTTTGAATAAAACAGTTTTTTCTATGCGAGAGTAAGTTAATTTTTGAACTTAATCATTTATCTTTATGAAAATTTTTGCATGGTAAATAGGTTTGCTGTGATTTGAATATAATATCATTGATTAAATAAAGTAATACTTGATTTAATCAGTAATTTAACAAACTGTTATTACTAACGGTTTTTTATATAGAGAAGATTGTTAAAAAAATAACTTTCTTTTTTGAGAACATATAAATTCAACTTTAAGTATAATATAGTTAGGTTAAAATTTGTTTTTATGGCAGATGACATAGTTCTCAATCGTTTAGAAATCCTATTAAATAAAGACAGCTTTAGGAGTTGAATAAAAAATGATGAATGAAGATATGAAAAAGCCTCATGTTGTTGTTGTTGGGGCAGGTTTTGGTGGAATTCGAGCAGCACAAAAACTAGCGAAGGCTGATTCCAATATAAATATAACAGTAATTGATAGAAATAATTACCATTTGTTTCAACCTTTATTATATCAAGTATCCACAGCATGTTTATCCATTGATGATATTGCTTATCCAGTAAGAGCTACATTTAAAAAATATAATAATGCAAATTTTCGTTTAGCTACAGTCGAAAATGTTGATTTGAAAAATAAAAAATTAGTGACGGATAATGGTGAAGTAGGCTATGATTATTTATTAATGGCTGCTGGTGCTACAACAAATTTTTTTGGGATGGAAAATCTTGCAAAAAATGCTTTAGGTATGAAAACTTTGGAAGAAGCAGTGCAGATTCGCAGCCATGTATTACGTCAATTTGAGTTAGCGGCGCATGAGACCGATCCGATTAAAAGAAAGGCAATGCTTACTTTCGTTGTAGTTGGCGGAGGACCGACAGGTGTTGAAGAAGCTGGGGCACTTTCAGAACTTATTTATCTAGTAATGGCAAAAGAATATCATACACTTAATTTTAAAGAGGTTCGTATTGTACTAGTTGAAGCTACGGATAAATTACTACCGATGATGCCTGAAAGATTGCGCGATGTTACGGTTGAAACACTCATCCGTAAACATGTAGAAGTTCGACTTTGCGTACAGGTATTAGGCTATGATGGAAAGAACTTAGAAATTAAAGGTGGAGAAATTATTCCAACCAATACAGTGATCTGGGCAGCTGGTGTGCGTGCAGAAAGTATTGCAGATACAATGGGATGTGAGCAGGATCGCGGTGGTCGTGTTATGGTAAATGAATTTTTACAAGTTGCAGATCATCCAGAAGTTTTTGTCATTGGCGATATGGCGCATTTTATTCAAGATGGACGACCACTAGCAACCGTTGCGCCTGTAGCAATGCAACAGGCAGATGTAGCAGCTCATAATATTGTAAATTCCATTCGGGAGAAAGAGCTAAAAGAATTTAAGTTTAAACCAGTTGGAAATATGGCGACGATTGGGCGTAATGAAGCAGTTGTTAGTATGGGCAGTTATAAATCAAGCGGCTTTAGTGCGTGGATGATTTGGCTTGTTGTTCATATTTGGAGATTAATTGATTTTAGAAGTAAAGTGGTTGTTTTCGTAAAATGGATGTGGGACTATTTACTATACGATCGTTTGGTAAGAATTATTACACGTTAAGAGAATTTTGTAGTATAATGATAGCTGGGTTGCTTGCCCGGCTATTTTTATTGGATTTGGAGTGGATTTATAAATAAGATGTTAAAAAAATTTTTTATTCTGTTTTTAAGTGGAATCTTTTGTATGAGTCTTTTTTCATCAAATGATGTTTTTGCAAAAAAGAAAGAAATGAATGATGTAAAAAAGATTCGGATAGTTTGGGATACTGTTCCTGATGCCGCGGGATATGAATTGATCGTTACAAAAGGAAAAACAAATAAACCGAGTCAAGCTGTTTGGAAAAATGAATGGATTTCTACACCAGGGTATGAGCTTGATGCATCTTTACTTAATTTAGAGAATGGTGACTTATATTGGTCAGTAAGAGGAATTGATATTAATAAGAAGCCTTTGAATAAATTTTCTCAGCCTCATAAAATAAGCGAAGCTCAGCTAGACCCAGTTAGTCCATTGCCTACAACGAAGTTTGATGAGTTGCCATATGCAAAAATGTATCCAGTTTATTCATGGATACCTGTCTTGAAAGCATCTGGATATGATTTGCAAGTTTATTATGATGAAGATCATAATTTAACAACTCCGGATAAGCTAATTGTAGCAAAAGAAATACAAGGGGAATCTGCGTTTGATTATTATGATGAACAGGCCTATAGACAGGCTGGTCGTTATTGGTGGCGTGTTCGTGCAAAAAATAACTCGGATATTCCGCTTGGAAAGTGGTCAGAACCAGTAATTTTTAACGTTGAAAGCGGTGGGAAGATTGCATCCTTAGGCGATAGTATTACGCATGGCGGCGGTGCTGTGTCGGTACCTCCAAGTGAGCCGTTATATGATTGGCAGTATTATTCAGGATTGAAAATTCGTAATTTAGGTTATAGTGGCAATACTGTTTCTGATATGCTTGCTAGGTTTAATGACGATGTCTTGGCATTTAAACCAGAGATACTTGTGATTATGGGTGGAATTAACGATTTGCGTGCAGGGACAAAAGGCGTTGAGGTGATACAAGGATTAAATCGTATCAAATATAAATGTTCATTTTATAATATTACCCCTGTATTTGTTACTGTAGCGCCAATTAATCCTTATGAGATGAAGACAGTATCTAATATTGTGGCGACGAGTGGATGGCTAAGAGAAGAACGAATTGTAAATGAATGGATAAAAAGACAAACACATTATGTAGATATTACACACGAGTTATCTGATTTTAATGGCTGGCTCCGTCCTGAATTATCAAGTGATGGATTACATCCAGATGTTGAAGGTAAAAAAATTATTGGCGAAAAAATTGGTGAATACCTAAAAGATAATTTTATTGGAATTGAATCATAAAAGAAAAAGTTGCTATATGAAAATTCATATAGCAACTTTTTCTTTTATGATTTCATTTTTATGTTCTAAAATAATCTTGTCTAAAAGTTGTGCGGCCTTAAAAATTACGCTATAACATTTTTTTTCGGGATGGCAATGTTTTGCTTTGAGTGGAGTACAGTTTATATCTCCCATTTCATCGCGATAGTTTGAAAATAATTTTTGTGTTAATTCCTTAATTTTTGAACTTTCATGGGCACGCTCTTTGACAAAGAGCAGGCTTAATACCATAACACTTGCTGTTAAAGCACCACATGTATCTCCTATACCCATGCCACCGCCAAATCCGGCTGATAACTTTAAAGCATCTTTATTTAGTCCCAATTGATAAGCTTGATTTGCGCCATAAAGAATTTTCTCAGCACAATTAAAGTCTTCACTATTTCCAAATCCAGATTCAATTAACTCAGCTAGCATAACTATATCTTCACTCCATTTTTTAAATTATCTTTGTATATATTCAACATCGAAGAGTATTCACCTACTTTATATAAGGATTAGTTTTAATTTGTAGCAGGTTTTTATAAAATAAAACAGAAATAATTAATATTAGTTTAAATGGAAGGAGTTTCTTATATGAAGATAAAGCGTATTGATGTGACTTTTAGCACAGAAAAATTACAAGAGTCAAAAGACTTTTATATGAAACACTTTGGCTTTGAATTGGCTTTTGAAAGCAATTGGTATATTGAATTAGTTACACCTAAACGTGATGCGGGGATTAGTTTTACGTTGCCAGAACGCGAAGAAGGTGAATTTTTTAATGGACGAGGTTGTATTTTATCGTTAGAAGTAGATGATGTAGATGCTGAATATAAGAGATTGCAAAAAGAAGGCTTATTAATTTATCAAGAGATTCAAGAGAAACCTTGGGGGGAAAGAAGCTTTGTCATTGATGACCCTAATGGTGTACACGTATATATTTACAAACTCATTGAAAAAACCGAGGAATATAAAGCTTTGTATTCTAAATTTTAAAAGCACAGAGGAAATATTATTTTCCTCTGTGCTTTTAATTAGTAATTTGTTTTAATTAGGCTTTAACTCTTTTCTTCATTAGAAACTGAAATCTCATAAAAAAATTCATTTAATTGAGTAATAGAGCAATGTGAGGATGTCCAATTGATGATTGCTTCTTTAACAGAAGAAACTGTAGTTTTAGGAACGAGAATATTTAATGTGACTTTATCCGTAAATTCTTTACTTTCGATAATATACTTGCTCAAATGCAAGTTGTTTTCTAAAGTACCTAATAAAGTGTAATCGATTGTAACTGCTAAACGGCTAAATAATACTTTTTCAACAATTTGTGTAGCGGAAATTGCATTTGTTACGGAGGTTCCATATGCGCGGATTAGGCCGCCAGCCCCCAATTTTATGCCGCCAAAATAACGAGTAACAACAACTACTACATCAGTTAGACCGTTTTTTTTCAAAACTTCTAACATTGGTTTTCCAGCAGTTCCGCTTGGCTCACCATCATCATCGGCCTTTTGAAAATTTGCTTTTTCGCCAATAATATAGGCAGAACAATTATGGCGTGCATCCCAGTGTTTCTTTTTTATTTTTCCAATAAATTCAATTGCTTCATTTTCTGTTGCTATACGTTCTAAATAAGCAATAAATCTAGATTTGTTTATTTCGTATTCAGCTACTGTTGACTGCTGAATAGTAAGGTATTTGTTATTCATTCTAGGCTCCTTGATTTTACTAAAAATAGAATGATTTAAATTTTATATTAATGATAGAAATTTTATCATATTACCGATAAGATGTACAACAAAAGATAGTATTTTTAGTGATGAAATAAAAAATAAGAAAATAAAAAATAAATGCAATTTTTTTATAGCAATCTAGAACTATTTGTAGTATTCTTAGATTACTCAAAAAGAGAATTAAATGAAAAAGGGTGTGTTAAAAAGGTCATGAAAGAACCGTCAATGAACAGAGGGTTGAAAAACAGGCATTTGCAACTTATTTCACTAGGTGGAATTATTGGAAGCGGATATTTTTTAGGAACTGGTTATGTTTTAGAGCAAGCTGGTCCAGCAGCTGTTTTAGCGTATTTATTAGGTGGGATTATTGTTTTATGTGTTATGCTGTGTTTGGCTGAGCTGGCAGTTGCAAAACCTGTATCAGGCTCATTTGTATTGTATGCGAGAGAACATATATCTCCGACCTGGGCATGTGGAGTGGGTTGGGCGTATTGGTTAAATTGGATTGCGTATGTTCCTTCGGAGATGATAGCGGCTGGAATTATAATGAATAAGTTTGTTCCAGAAGTTAGTCAAGTTTGGTGGGCTGTTCTCTTTGGACTAATTGTGACGGTCATCAACCTTTTTCACGTCGAAAAATTTGGCGAAAGTGAATTTTGGCTTGCTATTGTGAAAATAGCAGCATTAGTCATGTTTGTAGGTGTAAGTAGTTTAATTTGCTTCGGTGTTATCGGTGACCAAGGATTTATTGGTACAGATATCTTATTAGGAAACGGTGGTTTTGCACCGAGTGGATATTGGACAGTATTTTTAACGATGGTTATTATATTGGTTAACTTTCAAGGATCTGAAATTATCGGATTAGCTGCTGGAGAATGTAAAAATCCAGAAAAGAGCATTCCAATTGCAGTTCGCAATGTTACATGGAGAATTATTGCGCTCTATATTATCCCAATTTCGTTATTGATTAGTATCTTCCCCTGGAATCAAGCTTCCTTAGAAGAAAGTGTGTTTGCAGCAGCTTTAGGCTCCTATGGTTTTGGCTGGGCTGGCAATTTATTTGCTTTTGTTGTATTAACTGCGGCAATTTCCTGCTCTAATTCTGGTTTATATGGCAGTGGAAGAGCTTTACATGCATTAGCAAAAGAAAATATGGCGCCTAAATGGTTAGGGTCATTAAATAAAAATGGTATGCCGCAAAACTCTATTCTCGCATCTGTTATTGGTTGTTGGTTGATTATTTTACTTTATACAATTGATGCAAGTGAAACAGCATATACGTATTTATTGGCTGTTTCTGGATTTACGGGAGCGATGGCATGGATATCGATTTGCTGGAGTCAATACAATTTTCGTAAAAAGATAATAGCAGAAGGATTAGAACATACTTTAAAATATAAAACTCCATTTTTCCCATATGTAACTTTGTTTGGTATTTGGATGCAAGTCATTTGCTTAGTGGTAATTGCATTTACAGAAGATTTACGTTCCACTTTATATGTAGGTATACCGATGTTGGTAGTTCCAATGATTTGGTATAAATTGAAAAAGTGGCGTTATCATCTTATTGTGACACAAAAATAGTTCGGAAAAGAGTGAGAAGAATACTTTTCACTCTTTTTATTTTTACGTGTGAGGGGATTTAGTGAAACCAATTATATTAGGTATAATAAGTGCTTTTTTATTTTCATTTACTTATGTATTAAATCGTTCTATGGCATTGGAGGGCGGGAGCTGGATATGGGCAGCATCCTTGCGATATATTTTTTTACTTCCAATGTTACTTCCCATTGTCTATTGGCGAAAGAACTTAGCCGCTGTATTTTGTGAAATTAAGCGAAAGCCATTAGGGTGGTTTTGGTGGAGTTTTATAGGGTTTGTTGTTTTTTATATTCCACTGACAATCGCTGCAAAGCATGCGCCAGCATGGCTTGTTGCAGTGAATTGGGAGATTACTTTGGTTGCAGGAATTTGTATGACACCTTTTTTCTATCGAACTGTTAAGACGAAAGCAGGAGAAAAAAAAGTAAGGCAGAAGTTTCCGTGGCGCAGTTTATTTTTATCGAGTTTTATTATTTTAGGCGTGTGTGTTATTCAATTTGAAAATGTTGAAGCTATTGGATTAGAGGATTTGACGATTAGCTTTATTCTAATTACAATTGGAGCAATTGCATATCCATTGGGAAACAGAAAAATGATGGAGGTCTGCGGAGGAAGGTTAGACGCATTTCAACGCGTTCTGGGAATGACGATTGTGACCTTGCCTTGGTGGATAGTTTTGGCAGGCTATGGGTTTGTTAGTGTTGGGTTACCTAGCATTAGTCAGACGATTCAAGTTTTAATTGTAGCTTTTGTTGTATCACTACTTGCAACAGTACTCTTTTTCTGGGCAACTGACTTAGTAAAAGACGATATGACAAAATTAGCTGGGGTCGAAGCTACGCAGTCTGTAGAAATTATATTTGCAACGATAACAGAAGTCTTATTTTTAAATGGAATTTTCCCATCGCCGGTTAGTTGGATCGGAATTAGTATGATTTGCATTGGTATGATTATCTATAGTAATTTAATTAATCAAGTTTCAGAATAAAATATATTGACATATTGAAAAAAATAAGATAAAATTTATCAATGTCGCTAGGATTTCTAGTGCAATTGCGGAAATGGCTCAGTGGTAGAGCATCGCCTTGCCAAGGCGAGGGTCGCGAGTTCGAATCTCGTTTTCCGCTCCACTTGGGCCTATAGCTCAGCGGTAGAGCAATCGGCTCATAACCGATTGGTCCCTGGTTCGATCCCAGGTGGGCCCACCATTTTTGTTATGACTCTGTAGCTCAGTTGGATTAGAGTATTTGACTACGAATCAAAGGGTCGCAGGTTCGAGTCCTGCCAGGGTCACCATAACTTTATATGCGGATGGGTTCCCGAGTGGCTAAAGGGAGCAGACTGTAAATCTGCCGGCTCTGCCTTCGTTGGTTCGAATCCAACCCCATCCACCATTTTATTTTGTACGGCAACTATGTTGTACATTTTATTTTAAAAGTACGGTAAACTCTTAAAAAAATAAAGTTAACAAAGAGGCGATTTATATGAATTTATCCGTTCGAGATATGATTTTAATTTCCTTGTTTGCGGCGTTAACGGGAATTGGTGCGTTTATTAAAGTCCCAACGCCAATAGTGCCATTTACGTTACAATTTTTGTTTTGTACATATGCGGGAATGTTCCTTGGGGCGAAGAAAGCTTTATATTCGCAGTTTTTATATTTGTTTATAGGTTTGATTGGTATCCCTATATTTGCAAATGGGGGTGGTCCAGCGTATGTTTTACAACCTACGTTTGGTTATCTAATTGGCTTTGCAACTTGCGCCTATATTGTAGGTAAATCTGTTGATAAAAATAAGGAAATTAAATTTTGGTCAACTTTTGGTATCATACTATTAGGCTTAGGTGCGGTTTATATTTTTGGCGTAGCATATTTATATATGGTTGTTAAGTTCTATTTAAATAAAGAAATGACAATCATGACAGCTTTAGCAGTTGGTTTTCTTCCATATATAACGGTTGATGTTATTCAAAGTGTTATTATCGCGCTGAGTGCAATAAAAATTATTCCGATTTTACGCAGAAATAGTTATATTTAATCGAAAAGGATGCATAATACAAACGAAAGATGTTCTGTATTATGCATCCTTTTTTAATGTAATGCAGAAATAGCTTGGTGATTTAATAAGAAAAATAAGACATTAAATGCAGTGAAAAATAATTGTAGTTTTTTATCAAAAAAGCTATTGACATTTAATTTGAGTAGCTCTATAATAATAAAAGTCGTCAGGCGGCGATAAAACAAATATGGAGAACATTTCTTAAAATACTTTAAAAAAGTTGAAATGAAATTTTTAAAAAGTGTTGACAAAAGAAAGACGTTCTGGTATCATATTTAAATGTCGCTAGGGTGCGTAAGCAGCTGAGACAAATGTGTTCCTTGAAAACTAAACAATGTAGATATTAAGTAATGTAT